>Ga0136621_1000001_pt1 | contig 108917 bp, 109 predicted proteins | sample AntDryUQ445A2306_FD_104673 | JGI IMG/M metagenome (GOLD analysis project Ga0136621, IMG submission 104673) | Polar desert sand microbial communities from Dry Valleys, Antarctica - metaG UQ445A (23.06) | ecosystem: Environmental > Terrestrial > Soil > Desert | place: Antarctica: Dry Valley...
AGCGGCCTGTTCAGCCACAAACCGTTCTGGGCGTTGCGCGATATTTCATTCGATCTGCACCGCGGTGAGAGCCTCGGCGTCATCGGCGGCAACGGCGCGGGCAAGAGCACGCTGCTGAAGGTCATCACGGGCATCATCGACCCGGACCGCGGGCATGTAGAGCGGGGTGATCTGCACGCGGCGATGCTGTCGTTGCGCATCGGCTTCCTCCCGAATCTTACGGGGCGTCAGAACGCGATCCTAAGCGGCATGCTGATGGGTATCCGGCGTCGCGAAGTGGTACGCAACATGGACGAGATCATCGCTTTTTCCGGTCTTGAGGATTTCATCGACCAGCACCTGAACATCTATTCCACGGGCATGAAGGCGCGGCTGGGTTTCGCGGTGGCGTTTCTTTCCGACCCGGACATTCTGCTTGTGGACGAGGCGCTGGGCGTGGGAGACGCGGATTTCAAGCGAAAATCGAGCGCACTGCTGCGCGAAAAGATCAAGTCCGACAAGACTGTGGTGATCGTGTCGCATGCGACCGCGCAGATCCGCGCGCTGTGCGACCGCGTGGTGTGGATCGAAAAAGGTATCACGAAAATGGTCGGCAGCGTGGACGAGGTGCTGAGTCAATATGGCGACGATGAAATGGCGGCGCCGCGCCGGCCACGCGCACGCCGGGCTAGAAAGCGGCGTCCAGCCTGACCGCACACGGACGCACACCGATGCAAATCATCGTCATCCTGGGCATGCACAGAAGCGGCACCTCCGCCGTGGCGCGGGTGTGCAATCTGCTGGGTGCGGCGGTCGGCGAACAGTTGATGCCGCCCAGCGAAGGCAATAACCCCGCCGGCTTCTGGGAACTTGACGAGGTTCGGGTTATTCATGACGAACTGCTGCAGGCGCTTGGGTCGTCCTGGGATGCGACCGCACCGCTGCCGGCTGATTGGTGGCGGAACGCCGCTGTCTGCGAATTCAAGGATCGCTTGATCCACGTGGTGCGGGAAGAATTTGCGGACGCGGCGCTTGCGTGTCTCAAAGATCCCAGAATGTGCCGGCTCATGCCGCTGTGGAAAGACATATTCGACGAGATAAAGTGGGAGCCACACTATCTGCTCGCGGTACGTAATCCGCTGGACGTGGCTGGCTCGTTAAACGCCAGGGATGGGTTGCATCATTGTCAATCCCATCTGCTGTGGTTGCGGCACGTGCTCGAAGCCGAACGATGGACGCGTGGTCAGCCTCGCGCGTACGTCAGCTATGAAGAGTTGATGGCGGACTGGCGCGCGACGATGACGCCGGCCTGGCGGCAGCTCGGACTGGATGAATTAAGTGTGGAACCTTCAGCGGCACGCGAAATCGACGCGTTCCTGCAAACGGACCTGCGGCATCATACGAGCAGCCATGACGATCTGGAAAACGACGAACGCCTTACACTGATCCGGCGGGTTTACGACGATTACGCAGCGACGGTAAGTGACGATCAGTCGCAAGGGTCAACGGCTTTGTCCGAACTGGAAAAAACGCTCACCGAAGCGTCATTTTTGTTCGAACCAGTCATCGACGACGAACGCAGGCAAAAAACCACACTCGTAACGCAAAAGACCGCACTCGCAACCGAAGTGCACTCGGTCAATCTCCGCATAAACGCCGCCACCGGGGAGATCAACCAGCTCCGACACGAACTGGCGAACGTCACTCAGCAGTCGACCAGCCGGCTGGCGGAGATCAACCAGGTCCGTCACGAACTGGCGACCGTCACTCAGCAGTCGACCAGCCGACTGGGGGAGATCAATCAGCTCCGGCACGAACTGGCGACCGTCACACAGCAGGCTGCGAGACGGCTGGCGGAGATAAACCATCTGCACGAAATCATCGCGGTGCGCGATGATACGATCAAGGAGCAGGCTGTCTCGCTACAGGAGCAGGCTACCAGGATCGCGACGCAGACCGCCACCATCAGTTCGATACTGTCTTCCACCAGTTGGCGCCTGACGACGCCAGTTCGCACGGTCGTGACCCGTTTGCGCGCATCCCGCACTCGCGCGCGCGCGCTGGCCACGGCCAGCCTGCGGTTGTTGTTCAAGCAAATGCCGTCTGAAAGTGACCGCAACGCTGGCTTCAGGCTGATCGCGACCACGCTTGCCGGCCTGGTTCACTGGCTGGAGGACGGCGGCCGTGCCTACCGCGCCTGGGTCAAGCGCTACGACACCCTGAGCGACACGGACCGCGAGGGCATTGAGCTGCATATGAATTCCCTCTTCCGGCAGCCGCTGATCTCCGTGGTGATGCCGGTGTTCAATCCTTCGGAGCGGTTTTTGCGCCGCGCGATCGAGTCGGTCATGGGGCAGTCGTATCCGTGTTGGGAACTTTGCATCGCCGACGACTGTTCGACCCAGCGACACGTGTCGCGGGTGATTCGTGAATACGCGGGGCAAGACAAACGCATCAAGACCGTGTTCCGCGCGCGCAATGGCAACATCTCCGCGTGCAGCAACAGCGCTTTGGCGCTGGCAGAAGGCGAGTTCGTCGCACTCCTGGATCATGACGATCTGCTGGCCGCGCACGCGCTTTACATGGTGGTTGTCGCGATTAACGACAATCCCGACGCCGACATTATTTATTCCGACGAGGACAAGATAGACAAGCGCGGCCGGCGCAGCCAGCCGTACTTCAAGCCCGACTGGAATCCCGACCTGTTCCTCGCGCAGAACATGATTAATCATCTGGGCGTTTACCGGACGTCGCTCGTTAAATCGGTGGCGGGGTTTCGCGAGGGATTCGAGGGCAGTCAGGACTACGATCTGGCCCTGCGCGTCATCGAGCAGAGCGCGCCGGATAAGGTCATCCACATTCCCCATGTGCTGTACCACTGGCGGATGGGGCCGCGGCTGCGTACCTTTTCGCAAACCCAGTTGGCCCGTGCAGTGAACGCGGCGCAAGGCGCCGTGCGCGAGCATCTCGCGCGCACGGGACAAACGGCGACGGTCAGCGCCGCGCCAGGGGCCGAGCATCATCAGCGGCTAAGCTGGCCGGTGCCCGTGCCGCCGCCGCTGGTTACGATCATTATTCCCACCCGGGATCAAATCGGGCTGCTGCGGCAGTGCATGGACGGGCTATTGTCCGGCACACGCTACGCACCGATCGAGGTGATCGTCGTGGACAACGGCAGCGAGGAGCCGCAAAGCCATGAATACTTCCGCGAGATACAAAATGACGCGCGCGTGCGGGTGGTTGAGTACGATCGTGAATTCAATTATTCGGCGATCAACAACTTCGCGAGTCAACAGGCGCGGGGCGAATTGGTCTGCCTGCTTAATAACGACATCGTCGTCATCAATGAAGACTGGCTGGATGAAATGGTCAGCCATGCCGTGCGCCCGGAAGTCGGTGCGGTTGGGGCGATGCTCTATTATCCGGGCAACACCATTCAGCACGCGGGAGTTATCGTGGGTCTTGGCGGCGTGGCGGGTCACAGTCATAAGTACTTTCTGCGCGGTAGCCCGGGTTATTTCGGGCGTCTCAAGCTCGCGCACAGCTTAAGCGCGGTTACTGGCGCCTGCCTCCTTACGCGGCGTGAAGTCTATGGTGAGTGTGGCGGGCTGGACGAGAAAAACCTCAAGATTGCGTTCAACGATGTGGATTTGTGTCTGCGGATACGCGCGCGCGGTTACCGGATTATCTGGACGCCGCACGCGGAGCTGTATCATCTGGAGTCGGCCTCCCGTGGCGCGGACATGGCACCGGAGAAGGCGGAGAGATTTCGAAAAGAAGTCATCTGGATGAAGAATCGCTGGGGTGACGCCTTGCTGTGCGATCCCGGTTACAATCCCAACCTGACGCTTGATAGGGAAGATTTCTCGCTGGCGTACCCGTCTCGCACCCGTAAACCGTGGGACACGTATGTGGTCGAGATGATGATGTCCTCCGACGAAAAGGGCAGCGTCGTAGCGCTGGAAGAGCAACAAAACGGATGAACATTCTGGTTATCGGCAAGGGCAAGACCGGCACCACCATTATCTCGAAATCTATTCAGCTCTCCATGCCGGATTCGCTTTATTATCTGGAGCCGAAAAAGATCGGTTTTTTTCTGAACAGCGGGCCGCCAGACGGTGCGTGTGTGGTGAAGATCATCTACGAGCACTGGGACTCGACGCCGAACCTGCGCGAGGCAATCTTGCATAACGAACTCGCGCTCAAGTTCAAGCGCATCGTGGCGATAGTACGCGACCTGCGTGACGAGGCGATCAGCCGGCTTTTTTACATCGCGCTCCCGCTGGCGCAACGGGGTGTGGAGACGCAGCGGATGGATGCGTGGCTGGATGTGCTGATAAAAAAGGAGCGGGATCCGCAATCCATCTCTTTTCTGAGCATGATCGAGCAACTGAACGACATCTTTGGAACGAAGGTGGCGCCGCGTCCGCCTGTGGATCTGCGTTACCTGCGATTTCTCGACAAGCACGCGCCACGGCTCCACGTTATAAAATATGAGGATTTTATCGAGGACCGGCTCGATGAGCTGGAGGCTTATCTGGGGTTCGAAGTATCAGACAATCGTCACGTTGGCGAATACCACTGGACCCGGCGCAGCGCTGCCTACAATAACTGGAAGCGCTTTTTTACGCGCGGCGACGTGGAACAATTGCGTGATCTTTACGATCCCCTGCTCAGCCGGCATGGGTACACAGACTGGGCGCTGGACCCCGACCCGGTGCTGAAACCGGACGAATGTTCCGGTTATGTGCGGCGCATCGTCGCCGGCGTGCAGGCGGCCGCCGCGGCGCCCGGATAGACGCTGTGCGGCGACTTTTAAGGACATTAATCGCTTGATTTTGCGTTTCAATTCGACTGGAGGCTGAAGTGTGGAACAGGATTCGCCAGCGTCTGTTCGCGGGTGATCGCGCGCGGACTGATCAACAGACCACCGACACGACGCCTCAGGCCAGCGCATCACAAGGCGACGCGGCTAGTGAAGACGGTGCGCGGGCAGACGCGATCGCGCGCGAATTTGAACAGCGCAAGCCGTGGGTGACGCGCTTCTGGATAAACGGCGTGGCTTATGGCGGCGCCTTTGATGCCATGAACGATGCGCGTCTGGAGCAGTTCCGCACGCAATTTCCCGATGTCAAAACCATTCTTGAACTCGGCGCGCTGGAAGGCGGCCATAGCTTCGGGCTGGCCGCGGCCCCACAGATAACGCGTGTCGTGGGTCTGGAGGGGCGGGCTTCCAATATCGAGCGCGCGCGCCTGGTGCAAAAGCTGCTTGGCCTTGGCAGGGTTGAGTTTCACGAGGTCAATCTCGAGCAAACTGACCTTGCCGACTGGGGTCGGTTCGACGCGGTTTTCTGCTCCGGGCTTTTGTATCACCTGCCCGAGCCGTGGAAGCTTCTGGACCTGTGCGCAAAAGTCAGCCCCAGATTTTTTATGTGGACCCATTACGCCGCCGGTGACGGCAATGTAGAGGTCAACGGCTATCGTGGCAAGTGGTTCAGGGAGAGCGGTCTCGGCGATCCGTTGAGCGGCATGTCGCAGGAATCCTTCTGGCCAACTTTGCCAGCACTGGAACAAATGCTGCGGCACAGTGGTTACAACGAGGTTCGTATCATTCACGATGACGCGCAACACCCGCATGGCCCGGCCGTGACCCTGGCGGCAACGGCCGGTTAAGCAATTGCGTCGGGTTACATCGCAGACCGCCTGCATATTGTCCCACGGATCGATTTCCAGCCAGGTGCGGTTCAAAGGTAAACCATGGATCTTCAAGCCCTTATTGTCGCGGCGCGACCGCGCCCCATCGTCGATGCGCGGAACAAGCTTTTGTTGCTCTGGAGTGCGAAGTCCGGCTGCACATTCGCCGTCAAATGGCTGTTTACGCAGATGGGTGTGCCGGCGGCCTGTGCTAGGCCGCATAAGTATCGCGCCGAGCTGTATAAGAGCGAACAGCAAAACACCGCGGTAACGGATTTCGCCAAAGCGCCCGGCTCGTATCGCACGGTCAAATTCATCAGGGACCCCTTCAAGCGCGCCGTGAGCGCTTACATACACGCTGACCGCATTGGCTACGACGATGCCGCGATCAGCACGTTCCTCGGGCGTAAGGTGGATGCGACCAGCCGTTTTTCCTTTAGAGAGTTTCTGCGCTATCTCGAAAGCATCGATCTGACCCGTTGCAACATTCATCATCAATTGCAAACGCACGCGCTGGAGCGCCGCTACATGCTGGCATCGATGTTTCTGGTCAATCTGGATCATTCCATGCAAACGCTTCCGAAGCTCGAGTTGTTCCTGGGGCTGGATCAAAGTGATCCTCGGCGTTTCAGAGAATCGGCTCACCACACGCGCAGGCTGCAGGATTCGGCCGACGGTTTTAACGGCGACAAGGTTTTCGACATCTTCAATATAGCCGCTCCTCAAATGCCGGATTTTCGCAGCTTCTATGACGCGGTATTAACAGACCGTGTTGTCAGTCTGTATGCGGAAGATTTTGTGCGCTACGGCTTTAGTCCGTCGCTAAACGACCGAGGGCGTTATCGGGCATGAGCGTTCGGATGCGATTCGACCTTAAGCAATCCCCGCTTCACAAATTGATAGTGGCGTCGCCGCAGCCGATCGTGGATTCTCAACACAAGATCGTGCTTCTCTGGAACGCCAAGGCAGGCTGTACATTCGCCGTCAAATGGATGCTTGGTCACATGGGGCTGCTGCGGGAGGCGCTGGCTGCATCATCGCTGGATTCATTATTACCGCATTCAAAAGCTATACAAAAGCGCGGCGCACAAGGCATCAGTCGAGGACTTTGCCGACGACCCCGCCGCTTACCGGGCTGTGAAGATCGTCAGGAATCCGTTTAAGCGCGCCTTGAGCTCTTTTATACATGCTTCGCAGTGTGGCTACGAAGACGTACCTATGGCGAGGTTTCTTGGCCGGGCGGTCGATGCGGAGAACCGTTATACGTTTCGGGAATTCGTTGCCTATCTGGAAACGATTGACCTCAATGAGTGCGATGCTCATCATCGCTTGCAGGGACATCGCTTAGAGCGGGCTTTCGCGCCGGGCACGCGTTTTGTGATCGATCTCGACCACTCCATGATTTTGCTGCCCAGGCTCGAACGGCTGCTCGGTCTACCTCGATCGAAATTGAACCGCTACCGGCAATCGCACCATCACACGCGACCGTCCGAGCGTATCGCCGCCGGGTTCAGCGGAGATGCGTTGTTACACGTAACGCCAAATTCGAAGAGTGAGTTGGCCGGCTACCGTCACTTCTACGACGCGGACCTCGAACGCCGCATTTATAATTTGTATGCGGAAGATTTTCTGCTCTACGGTTTCTCTACGACGCTCGGCAGTTAAACGATGATTGATCGAACGCCCTCCGGATTAAATCGAGTCAGTGAGGATAAGCAGAATATCATCCGCGGCCTGGTGACGCGGCCTCGACCGATACTCGATTCGCAACATCAGCTAATGCTTTTCTGGAGCGCCAAGGCGGGTTGTACATTCGCCGTCAAATGGATGCTTGATCATATGGGGCTTTTGCAGGAGGCGCTGGCGCACCACCAGTGGGTACATAAATTTCGTGTCGCAAAGCTTTACGCGGGACTCGCCCACAAATCATCCGTGCGCGACTTTCTCAATTCTCTCGTAGGTTACCGAGCAATCAAGATTGCCCGCAACCCATACAAGCGGGCCGTCAGCTCGTACATTCACGCCGCACGTTGCGGTTACGAAGATGCCAGAGTATCCGATTTTCTAACTCGGCCCGTCGAAAAACACAGCGGGTTTTCCTTCAGGGAATTCGTTGCATATCTCGAAACCATCGATCTAAGCACCTGTAACGTTCATCATCGCATGCAGGTTCATCCGCTTGAACGTTGTTTTGCGCCGGGATCACGTTTCATAATCGATCTGGATCATTCCATGGCTTTGCTCCCGAAGCTGGAACGCACGCTCGGCTTGCCTGAGACTGATCCCGCCGACTACCGTGAATCATCCCACCATACGCGTACATCGTCGGAGGCGGACGAAGAATTCCGCGGCGATGCGGCGTTCAACGACTTACGGCAATCGAAAGCTACATTGCCTGGCTATCGCTCGTTCTACGACGCGGACCTCGAGCGTCGCGTTTATAATTTGTACCCTGAAGATTTTCTGCTCTACGGTTTCTCCACGACGCTCGGTAGCTAATGTTTTTACCTGTGAGCGGCGCGCCGGTCTTATTGCGGCACGAGGTTCTCGCTCCGTTGTCGGCGCCGCGTATTTTTTCATTTGATGAGAGTTGTCATGGCGTCGGTCAGCTTGAAAAAATTCACTAACCAGCCAATCGATGCGCTGCGGCGATTCGTGCGCTTTGCGCGAGGTCTTCTGACGGCCTCACGGCAGCATGCGGTTGGCTACTCGCACGCGAATGGGGCGTTCGACGCGCTGAGCGTGGAACGCGCGGGCTTCATCCAGGTGGAAGGCTGGGACAAGCACGATCGCTTGCAGGATATCGCGTTGCCGCAATGTTTTGTGGATGGCCGCGTGCTGCCGGTGCTGGAGGCGTTTCGCAGCTTCCGCCCCGACGTGGCCACGGCGATCGGCGCGGACAATTCGTTTCTGGGACTGGTAGTGCTGTATGCCATTCCTCGTGACAGGTGCGGTGTGCTGCATCGGGTGAAACTGGTGCACAACGATACAACCGTATTCGACATCAACGACGCTTTCCAGACCGAAACGCCGCCTTACGGCAAGCTGCTGGACACGCAGGATGTATTGCATCGTGAAAATATCTACGCTTACGGTCCGCCAGCCACGGCGGTGGCCGAAGAAATCAGGCGTCTCGCGATGGCCCTGCCCGGCCCGGTGCTGGATTTCGGTTGCGGCAGCGGTGTACTCATCAAGTCGTTGCGCGATCATCAAATTGAAGCATATGGCATCGAACTTGACCGCAAGCCGGTAGCGGAGAGTCTGCTACGCGGGGCACGCGAGCATATTCAGCTATACGACGGCGGTTACCCGTTGCCGTTTGCCGATGGGCAGTTCGCGAGCGTAATTGCCTCCGAGGTTATCGAACATGTCGCCGAGTACGAAACCGCACTGAATGAGATCGCGCGCGTAACGCGCGACAGTTTCCTGATCACCGTGCCGGACATGAGTTCGATTCCCGTTTGTCATCACAACCATGTCGTGCCCTGGCATCTGCTGGAGTCGACCCATGTCAATTTTTTCACCCAGGCCAGTCTGCGGCGCGTGCTGGAGGCGCGCTTTCGCGATGTGCAGTTCGCGCGCCTGTGTCCGGCGATGACCAACGGTTCCAAATGGTACGGCAATCTGGCGGCGGTGTGCCGCAAGTAGCTTGTCCGTCGCAAGCAAGGCTACCCCTTCGTTGTTGCCGCCGCCGGGATCCGACATCCTCGTTGACATGAGCGAGCATGGAAAGGTCGCGGCGGTGGTAGTCAACTGGAACGGCGGCGAAAACCTGCGGCGCTGCATCGACAGCCTGCTTGGCCAGACGCGCCGGCCCGCGCGCATCATTGTGGTTGATAACGCGAGCGATGACGGCTCGCTGAACGGACTGGCAAGCCTGGCCGGCGCCATTGAGATTGTGCGGCTAGACAGCAATACTGGCTTTGCCGCCGCGAACAATTTTGCGATCGAAAAAGCGTCGGACTGCGAATGGGTCGCGCTACTCAATCCGGATGCGTTCGCTGAGGCTGCGTGGCTGGCCGAATTGCTGGCCGCGGCGAACGCCAACCCGGCGTTTGCTTCTTTTGCCGCCCGCATGCTGAATCATGCCGACCCGGCGCTACTGGATGGCGCGGGTGACGCATATCACTTTACCGGCTTGGCATGGCGCCGGGGGCATGGCACGGTGGCGCTAAACCATTATGAGCGCGTCAAGGATGTGTTCTCGGCATGCGCTGGAGCGGCTCTATATCGTCGCGACGCATTGCTTGAGGTCGGTGGTTTCGACGAATCGTTTTTCTGTTACATGGAAGACGTCGACTTGGGCTTCAGGTTGCGATTGCGCGGCCATCGGTGTCTGTACGTGCCTATGGCGGTGGTGCGTCACGTCGGCTCAGGTACGACCGGCAAGGGCAGCGATTTATCGATCTACTACGGCCACAGAAACCTCGTCTGGACGTTCTTCAAGAACATGCCGCTGCCGTTGCTCGCGTTGCTGTTGATCCCACATGTGCTGATGAACCTGGTTGCGGTCATCGTGTTCGTCTCGCGCGGGAAAGGCAGGATTATACTTGCAGCCAAACGAGATGCCGTCAAAGGGCTTGGATGTATTCTGCGAGCGCGCAAAGGCGCCAAGCGGCAGCGAAACGTGTCGGAGACGGTGATCGCTGGCGCGCTTTCGTTATGGCCATACGCTTGACGGGCAGAGGCAACCTCGCGCTTTGTTCGGTACGCCGTAATTTTGCCACCCGCACCGTCGCATTCGAATAGTGAGATAATGTGCAACGTCTTGCGCGCATCGTCATGTAAGTGGCGTCATCTGCTCAAGTATCCGGTGTCCAAAAAAATATTCATCATTGGCACTGGGCGATCCGGCACCCACTGGGTTGCTCGCACGCTTGCCGAACACATTGAGATTCGCGCTACGATAGAGGTTAAACCGGCGTTTGACTGGGTGACCCGGATGGCGCTGGATCCAGCGACTCACAAGCGGCTGTTTCCGCGCCTGGTGCGTTACTATCGGTATCAGCATTTTATATCGGTGCCTTGCCACTACATGGACAAGAGTCACCCGAACATCTGGCTGGCAGACCAACTGGCTGCAACCTTCAGTGATGCCGTTTTTATCGGCATGCAGAGAAATCCCTATGCCACGGTAGCCAGCATGCTGATCGGGGGGTGCTGACGTGGCAGGAGCGATGGCGCGAATTGCCAATACCTAATCCATTCCTGGGCATTACCGAAGACCAACTGCCCTATTACGACCGGCTGGCTGTTGCCCGGAAGTGCGCCATGAGATGGAAGGCGCATAACAGACAACTCCTGCATTTGGCGGATGCGCTGAAAGACAGGCTGCTTGTCATACAGTATGAAGAACTGGCCGCACAGACGCAGAACGTGCTGGCGAACCTGGAACGTTTTCTGGATTTATCGTGCCCGATAACGATGCCGGAGATCAAAACGACCTCCATCGGTAAATGGCGTGAGCAATTAAGTCACGTGGAAATCGAGCAGATTAGCGCCGGTCTGAACGACTCACCGCACCGTCCGCAAACCGAGGCGTAGCTCCTTGTTGCCGGCGACGCGACGACTCTTTGAAGTCAAGCGATGTCGACGGTCTTTCTCGTGACCGCGCTCAGTTTGCCAGTTTGATCGTAGTCGACATCCAGGAATTCTTCGAACTCAAGCAGTTCGCTGGCGTCCTGTCGTATGGCCTCTTGATTCCACCAATGTGAGATGCTCGGCGCCGAACTTTGCCGATACACGTCCAGCACATCCTCTACGTTATACCAGTCGAGATGGCGCGCCTGGAAAGGGCGATAGACGCGGGCGCCCTTTTTTAAGCGGCACAATCGTTCCCCTGCGCGGTGTAAGGCAAAAGTGGTATCTATCGTCGCGAGCTGGTACGCGATTTGGCCGCGACTCGTGGCGATCCATTGCGGCTGCTTGTGCCAGAATTGCGCTACGTGCCGGTTTATCGCTCTGTTGCGCAGCAGATACTGTCTGGGAATGTCTGAAATTTTGATCATGGGTCCGACACATTGAATCTTTGGCAGACGATTAAGCAGTTCATCATATATCGTTAAGACGGTTACACCTCGCGGCAACTCGATGTCACAATCCGATACGGCGTATCTGCCTGGCTCCGACCAGTTCTCAAAAAACTTCTGAACCGTCACGTCGACACTGTTAAGGTCGTCTGGATTCTGAATTTTCCGCCCTTTGCGAACTATCAATCCTGAGCGACCAAATTCTTCCAGGGTTTCCAGGGTCTCCTCATCGTCGCTGCCATTATCGTGGATGATGATATCCACGGGCCGGTCCGCGTTTACGTATGAATCTATGCTTTTCCGAAGGCAGTTTGATCGGTTGAAAGATATGACGAAGACGGGCAGCGGGGATGCCCTGCATGTGTTGTAAGCCTTACGGTCGCGGGTATGCGTGATCCCGATTTGACCGCCATCCACGATTTGGCGCAGAGCGCTGGTCATGTCCGCCGAAGAGATGCTCATATCGTGCAGCGCCGCGTCTTTTCCGGCCTGGATGAGATCGCGCGGTGATCGCGCCTGTACTGGCGTTTTCTGGGGTGAACGGGCGGTCGAGAACCAGTCGTGGAACTTGAAGCCTTTGCCAACGACGCTTCCGGATAGCGCTGTCCAGATATTCGGTATCCCGTAGGATTCCGCGATCACGAGGCCGTGCAGTGCGGAGCTAACGATCGCTTTACATGAGACGACTTGAGAGATGAAATCCGCTTCTTGGCAGGTAACATCAATGACCCTCACATCTTCGTGCTGACGCAGAGCACACACATAAGGATGATTCCAGTCCACGTAATGCGGGATCAAGCCCAAAGAATAGCGGCGGACGGCAGGCACTGGCCGCGGCACTACCGTCGAGATAAAGAACCCTGGATCGCCAAGCGGAACGTCGCCTACCGGGATGCCGGCTGCCCTTAGCGCTGTCACAGACAGCTTTCCGCGAAGCGCCCTCACATACTCCCGTCGAGGACTTCCAACACCGATGTCCGGGTGCATGACGCCGGTGCCCCAGATGCGCGACTGCGCATTCGACCCAGCCATGAGGCTTCCGGCCGCAAGCAAGTGGGGTCTGGTGCGATCGCCTGTCCATACAGTCGGCCGCCTCGACATCGCGCCGACGATGGTAGGGTTGATTCGATCGCCGATGTTGTTAACGCGCAGAAAATAAAACAACGCGAGCGACTCATCAGGCCGGCCCAACATCGCGCGGGCTGACCAATGACCGAAGCGTGCTATCAGCCGCTGCAAGAAGGTGTCCCATAAGCTGGTGCGTCTGGAAATCATAAACGCAAGGTTCTGGATGCGACTAGTCGAGGAGGTTATTTGGTGTTTGCAAGGCAAGACAACGATAAATTGTAATCCAAAAAAGAGAATGGCCATCGGCTTCGAGCCGTTAATTTGCCTGGCGAAGAGCGGCTCAAGCAGCTGTAACACGCTGATGGTAAACTGTTTGATATATCGCAGCCGTGGAAAAAGCGCTTGTGGAAAGTAAGCGTTTCGTGATCGCCGGCGCTTCCGAGCCGATAATAATGAACTTGAATCCAGCGCCCATTCGGGTCAGCGACAAGCGGTCAGGTGAGGATTCCCTTCGCGATCTGGCGCGCGCGCATCCGGCCCGCCCCGTAATCCACCTATGTGTCCAGCAGTGCTATCCATCTCACTAGTTACTTTCAGGCCGGACTTCGAATTACTTACCCTTGCCGTGGATCGTCTGCGCGCCGCGGTTGTCAAGCTGGGCGCGATTGAGGCGAGCGTCGTGCGGCTGGTGGCTGTGGATAACGATCCGGGCGGCGGCCGCGGGAACTGCCTGCAAGCGTTGCTGAAAGAGCATTGGCAAGGCGACGGCCGCGAGTTTGCTATCCTGAGCGGTCACGGAAATATCGGCTATGGTCAAGGCCACAACAAGGCCATCGAACAATCGTCGGCGGATTATCATTTGATCCTGAACCCCGATGTGCTGGTGGCCGAGGATGCGCTGTGCAATGCTCTCGAATTCATGGCGGGTAATCCCGATGTGGGGTTGCTGGCGCCGGCGTTCGTCGATGAGGATGGGAGTTTGCGGCATTTGTGCAAGGCGTATCCCACGGTCATCGATCTGGCCTTGCGCGGGTTTGCACCAGATGCAGTCAAACGCATCGCACAGCGCCAACTCGCGCGCTACGAAATGAACGCGATCGATCCGCATGCGGTTTGTCGTGGCGTACCGCTTATCAGCGGCAGTTTCATGTTTTTCCGGCGGAGCGTGCTGGCGCGGACGGGCGGATTTTCGAAGCACTATTTTCTATATTTCGAAGACTTTGATCTGTCGCTGCGGACGGCGAAGTTCACCACCATCGCCTACGTACCCAGCGTGCGGATCGTGCACAAGGGCGGCTACGCAAGCCGCAAAGGGATCAGGCACTGGTGGATGTTCGGCCGTTCGGCTTGCACGTTTTTCTCGCGGCACGGCTGGAAATTGATCTGAGCCGGGTTGCGCGTCATCCGTTCCCGCGATGAAGACCGTGCTGGTTACCGGCGCCAACGGCTTCATTGGCTCGGCGCTGTGCCCGGCGCTGGCAGCAAACGGATATCGCGTTACGGGCGCGGTGCGGTCGCGTGGACAGGCTCTGGGGCAGGTGCGAACGATTGCCTGCGGCGACATCGACGGCGCCACGAACTGGTGGAATCGTCTCAAAGGGATCGACGTCATTGTGCATCTGGCCGCGTGTACGCAGGTGAACGATGACGACGCCGCACACTCTGCACTGCGCCGTACCAATGTCGATGGGGCCGAGCATCTGGCTCGCCAGGCCGCGGCTGCCGGCGTGCGACGCTTCGTGTTCGTGAGCAGCATCAAGGTCAACGGCGAGGCAACGCATCAGCATGCGCTCCGCGCTGAAGATCCGCCGGCGCCGCAGGACGCCTACGCGGTTTCCAAGCGCGACGCAGAGCGGCGCTTGTGGGATGTCGCCGCCGGCACGGGACTGGAAATAGTTTCGATCAGGCCGCCGCTGGTGTATGGCCCCGGTGTCGCCGGTAATTTCCTGCGCATGTTGCGCATCGTCGATCGCGGGTTGCCGTTGCCGCTGGCGCGCGTCAACAACCGGCGCAGCCTCGTCGCGATGGACAATCTCGTAGACTTTCTGGTGCAGTGCGTCCATCATCCAGCCGCCGCCGGACGCACGTTGCTGGTGAGCGATGGCGAGGATTTATCCACACCACAGTTGCTGCGCCTGATCGCCGCGGCGATGAATCGCCGCTCGAGGCTGTGGCCCGCGCCGCTTTCTATGCTTCGCATGATGGCGCGCGCGACCGGCCACGGAGGCACGTGGCAGAGCCTGTGCGGTTCGTTGGCGGCCGACATCGGCGCATCGTGCGATGCGCTTGGATGGCGGCCCAGCGTCAGCGTGGAAGAAGCAGTGTCGCGCTGTGTCGAGTGGTATCTCGCAACCGGAGGAGCGCGCCCGTAACGTATAGGAGTCGCTCGGCGGCAGTATTCGGGCATTGTTTATTAAATGAAGCGTATAGAAGTTGACTGACGGGCTGGAAGCATTACTTCTAGCCGGGGTGTCCGCCAGTTCCTTTGCCGCGACCGGCATCGTGCGCAGGCGCGCACTCAGTCATCAGCATCTGGATGTGCCCGGCCCGCGCAGTTCGCATGCGGTGCCGACCCCCAATAGCGGCGGTCTGTCGTTCGTGGCGGTGTACCTGTTCGCCATTTTGGTGTTGTGGATGGTTGACACCATGTCAGCGAGACTGTTCATGGCGCTCTTCGTCGGCGGCGCGGCGGTGGCCGCGGTCGGTTTGTGGGATGACCACTCGCCGGTGCCCGCCAGAGTCAGGTTCGGGATTCATTTCGCGGCGTGCGGCTGGGCGGTGTATTGGCTGGGCCGTGTCCCTGCGTTGCCGGTAGGCGACATATCCCTGGACATGGGGCTGGCAGGTTACGCTCTGGCCGTGATCGCAAGCGCATGGCTGCTGAATCTTTACAATTTTATGGACGGCATAGACGGTCTTGCCGCCATCGAAGCCATCGCTGTACTGACGGGCGCCTGTTTAATTATTGTCGCCGGCGATCCGCAGGTCAGTTTTCTCTGCCTCGGTCTGCTGGCGGCAGCCACCTTGGGATTTTTGCCCTGGAACTGGTCACCCGCGCGCATTTTTATGGGGGATACCGGCAGCGGATTTCTCGGCTTCGGGCTTGCTGTAATGGCTATGCACACCGCCAACTCGGGCGCGCTTTCGATCTGGAGCTGGATTATCCTGATGGGTGTATTTATCGTCGATGCAACTGTCACGCTCTTAAGACGGATGATCAGCGGGCAGCAATGGCACCTGGCGCACCGCAGCCATGCGTATCAGCACGCGGCAGTGCGATGCGGTTCGCATCGGCGCGTAACGTTAGCGGTGCTCGCTATCGATGTGATATGGCTGTTACCATTGGCATGTTATGTGAATAACCACCCCGAAAAGGGGGTTGTCGTAGCCGGTCTTGCGCTGGCGCCGCTGATTATGCTGGCGCTTGCGCTGGGTGCGGGTAGAGGCGGGTAAGGATGCAATCTTGAAATGACTGACTCTTGTAGTGGGAGCATAGTGCCTTAAATGTATAAGGCACTGCTCGTTAATCTGCCCAGAAGCGTAAAGCGCCTGATTCTGGTCACACTAGACACCGGCATTTTAATCTTCGCCGTGTGGGCGGCATTTTTTCTGCGTTTTGAGCATATCTGGCCGCTGTGGCTACAGCAGCGCGTGCTGCTTTTCCCGCTGGCTGTGGTCATTTCCCTCCCCGTTTTCTACGGGCTTGGCTTTTATCATTCGGTGATCCGTTTTCTTCAGGGGCGCGCGTTCGTGGCTATCGCTCAGGGTGCTACGATCAGCCTGCTGCTGATAATCGCCGTGTGGGTATTCGGTCAGGGACCGACGATGCCACGCTCGGTGTGGGTCAATTTCTGGTTCGTCACTTTCGTCCTGATCAGCGGTTCGCGGCTGGCGGCGCGTGCGTTGCTGCACAATCGCAACGCACGCATCAGCATGGGCAAGCACGTAGCGATTTATGGCGCTGGCGAAGCGGGCATTCAGCTTGCCCAGGCCCTGCAGCACAGCCGTGAATTTCGCCCCATGCTGTTTCTGGATGATCGCCGGGAATTGCAGGGCGGTGAGATACTGGGGCTGAAGGTCTTCCCGCCCGAGCAACTGGCGACGGTTATCCCGGATTTCCGCATGACCACAGTGCTGCTGGCGATGCCGTCGGTTTCGCGCGGCCGGCGGCGCGAAATCATCAAGAGCCTGGAGCCTCTGCACGTGCACGTGATGGTGGTGCCGGGCTTGACAGAGCTGGCCAGTGGCATCAAGCGGGTCGACGATATCCGTGACGTGGATGTCGAGGACATTCTGGGACGCGAGCCGGTCAAGCTGGATGCACGCCTGTTAAGCTCCTGCATCCGCGGCAAATCGGTGATGGTCACCGGCGGCGGCGGCTCTATTGGTTCCGAACTGTGCCGGCAGATCATCAGCCAGCAGCCGCGGCGGCTGATCATCTGCGAGATATCAGAGTACGCGCTTTACAGGATCGAACATGAACTCATCCGGCTGGTCAAAGCGACCGGACATGCCGTCGAGCTGGTGCCGATATTGGGATCGATATGTCATCGCGACCGCATGCAGTCAATCATGACCGCGTTCAGCGTGCAGACCGTTTATCATGCGGCTGCTTACAAGCATGTGCCGCTGGTCGAGCAGAATCCGCTGGCGGGCGTACGCAATAATATCTTCGGCACGCACAGCGCGGCCATGGCGGCGCTGGCAAGTGGCGTGGAAACGTTCGTGCTGGTCTCTACCGACAAGGCGGTGCGGCCGGCCAACGTGATGGGTGCGACCAAGCGCTTCGCGGAACTGGTGTTGCAGGCACTGGCACAGCGCAAACCCGCCACCCGCTTCTGCATGGTGCGGTTCGGCAACGTGCTGGCCTCCAGCGGTTCGGTGGTGCCGCTGTTTCGCGAGCAGATCCGCCGCGGTGGGCCGGTCACCGTCACGCACGAGGAAATGGTGCGCTATTTCATGACGATCCCGGAGGCGGCGCAACTGGTGATTCAGGCCGGCGCGAAGGCGCAGGGCGGCGACCTGTTCCTGCTCAATATGGGCGAGCCGGTGCGCATCGTCGATCTGGCCAGACACATGATCCGCCTGTACGGTTTTGAGGTGCGAGACGCGGACAACCCGAACGGCGACATCGAGGTGCGCTTCACGGGCTTGCGGCCGGGCGAGAAGCTGTACGAGGAACTGTTGATCGGTGAGAACGCGCTGCCCACCGATCATCCGATGATCCTGCGCGCGCAGGAGGGAGTCGTCTCCGCCGAGCGCATCGATTCTCTGCTGCGCCTGTTCGACACGGCGCTGGAGGCGCTGGATCACGCCGCGGTGCGCCGCCTTTTGCTCGAGTCGGTGCAGGGCTACGCGCCGCGCAACGGCATCGAAGACCACGTGTGGCTGGAACAGGACAAGATTCTGGCGGCGGAGACCGCATCATCTTCCGTTCACTGAAGTACCATCCGCACCGTACCCGCGCCAGCGTCACCGGTTGCCGCGCGCGGCAAACCTCGCCATACTTTACATGCTTCGTGATCGGCCCGCGCGACCGCGTATGGGCATGAATAGAAAACGCATGATTACAATTCTTTAAGGCCACGGGAACTCAATCTCGGTGGAGAATATACTGGTTGTCGGCGGCGCCGGTTACATCGGTTCGCACATGGTCGTGGCCTTGAACGACGCCGGTTACGACTGCGTGGTCCTGGATAATCTCTATTCAGGTCGTCGCGACGCAGTCATCGCGGGCGAGTTCATCGAAGGTGACCTCAACGACCGCGAATTGATCGATCGTGTGCTGGACGCGCATGACATCACCGGGGTAATGCACTTCGCGGCGCACATTGAGGTGGGCGAGTCAGTGCGCGATCCCGCCAAGTATTATCGCAACAACGTTTTTAACACGCAGAATCTGCTGGACGCCATGGTGCGCTATGGCGTCAGCGCGTTCATTTTCTCATCGACGGCGGCGATTTTTGGTGAGCCGGAATACGTACCTATCGACGAGCAGCATCCAAAGTCGCCGGTCAATCCTTACGGGCGCTCGAAGTGGATGGTCGAGCAATTGCTGGAAGACTACGACCGCGCCTACGGGCTCAAATCCGTGGCGTTGCGTTACTTCAACGCGGCTGGCGCGGACGCCCAAGGCCGCCTGGGCGAGTGTCACGATCCGGAATCGCACCTGATTCCGCTGGTGTTGCGCGCGGCGAGCGGGCGGCGCGAATCCATTACGCTCTTCGGCGATGACTACAACACGCCGGACGGTACTTGCATTCGCGATTACATCCACGTGCAGGATCTGTGCGATGCGCACCTGCGCGCGCTGAAGGGCTTGCTCGGCGGAGCCGGCAGCGATCGCTTCAACCTGGGCAACGGACAGGGCTATTCGGTGCAGGAAGTGATCGACGCGGCGGCGCGCGTTACCGGCCTCGGGATTCCCGTCACCCGCGGCGAGCGGCGGGATGGTGACCCCGCACGGCTGGTAGCCGATTCCGCGCGCGCGCGCGAAAAACTGGGCTGGAGTCCGCGGTACGTCGATCTGGACACCATCATCGCTCACGCTTGGGCATGGGAGCAGCGCGCCGATCCAGATGGTTGAAGTACGCCCGCTGAACCGACGCCATTCAGCTTTGCCAAAATCGAGTTGGGTCTAAAAAACAATGCTCGCTTCGTATTCAATGAAATTTGAAGGAGCCTTACTGAAACGGGGCTTCTGGCTCTATGTCTGGGAGATCAAACGCGACACATCCCATCACGTTTATGTAGGTCGTACTGGGGATTCGTCGTCTTCACACGCACAATCCCCATTTAAGCGTATAGGACAGCATCTCGACCCATCGCCAACCGCAAAAGGTAATGCGCTTGGGCGTCAGCTAAGAAAGGCTGGAGTAATGCACGAGAGCTGTACTTTCGAGATGGTCGCAATTGGCCCCATCTTTCCTGAGCAGCGTTCTTTCGCTGAGCACGTTCCGGTTCGGGATTGCATGGCGTCATTGGAGCGCGCAATCGCTGATCAACTTAAAGTCTTAGGGTATGTCGTGCTCGGCACGCACCCACGAGTCGGCAATCCCGATAAGCGTCTATTATCGCAAATTCACACCATTATAAGTTCAAAATCCCCGGCGGTTTCGGCCCAACAAGGCGTTCAAGCAGACCGATCCGCCTCCGGCGGCCCGTCGGCTTTACTTCGGCGATAGTGTACTTACGTTTTACGCTATGACGCGCAAGGTATTCATCCAGACCCACGGCTGTCAGATGAACGTCTACGATTCGGCCAGGATGCTGGACGCGTTGCGCGTCTCGCACGCTTTTGCGCCGACGGACGATCCCGTGCAGGCGGATCTGCTGCTGCTCAACACGTGCTCGATCCGCGAGAAGGCGCAGGAGAAGGTGTTTTCGCAACTCGGCAAGTGGCGCAGGATCAAGGACGACAATCCGCAGGTGGTCATCGGCGTCGGCGGCTGCGTGGCGAGTCAGGAAGGACAGGCGTTGTACGAACGCGCGCCCTGTGTGGATATCGTATTCGGGCCCCAGACCCTGCACAGGCTGCCGGCCATGCTGGATCAGGTCATGCAACGCCGCGCGCCGGTGGTCGATGTCTCTTTCCCGGAAATCGAAAAATTCGACCGGTTGCCCGAGCCGCGCGCGCAGGGGCCTTGCGCGTTCGTGTCGATCATGGAGGGTTGCAGCAAATACTGCACGTTCTGCGTGGTGCCCTACACGCGCGGTGAGGAAGTCAGCCGGTCGTTCGATGACGTCATCGCCGAAATAGTCGGACTGGCCGCGCAGGGCGTGCGCGAGGTCACTTTGCTGGGGCAGAACGTCAACGCCTACCGCGGCGTCATGGCGGAAAGCATTGGCCAAAATCCGGCAACGGCGGACCTGGCGACGCTGATCGAATATGTCGCCGCCATCGACGGTGTCGCGCGCATCCGTTACACCACCTCGCACCCGATCGAGTTCTCGGATAATTTAATCCAGACGTACGCGCATGTGTCGCAACTGGTCAATCATCTGCACCTGCCGGTGCAAAGTGGCTCGGATCGCGTGCTGGCGATGATGAAACGCGGCCACACGGCGCTGGAATACCGGGCGAAGATTCGCAAACTGCGCCAGATCCGCCCCGATATCTGCCTGTCATCGGATTTCATCGTCGGCTTTCCCGGCGAGACCGACGACGATTTCGAGTCAACCATGCGGCTCATCGAAGAGGTCGGCTTCGACCAGTCGTTCAGTTTCATCTACAGCGCGAGGCCGGGCACGCCGGCGGCCACGTTGCCGGACCCGGTATCGCTAATGGTCAAAAAAGCGCGTCTTTCGCGCTTGCAGGCGCGCATAAACCAGATGGCGCAGGACATCAGCCGGCGCATGGTGGGCACGCGTCAGCGCGTACTGGTCGAGCGGCCATCCCGCAAAGATCCGGCGTGGCTCGCGGGCCGCACGGAAAACAACCGCGTGGTGAACTTCGAAGGCGCGCCGGAGATGATCGGGAGTTTCGTGGACATTCGCATCACGCGGGTTATGACCAATTCACTGCGCGGGGAAGTGATGGCGGCTGAAGTCGATCAATCGTGAGGCGCAGCGGCTGTCGTATGACCCTCAATGCGTCAATCTGCGGCGCTTTGCTTAAGTTGTCATTTCGAGTCTTTCACTGCGTTCAAGATAAACTCTGCGAGAAATCTTATGTTGCGCTCGATTAGCGCCTCTGAACGCTTCAGATTTCTCCCCGCAGTCGAAATGACAAGGGCAACTTAGCCGGCTTTAAGCGTTTGAACGACCCTTCGCAATCCGTCGCTTTCGCCCTTGAGCCCGCCGATAACCCGCGACTGGCCAATCTGTGCGGGCCGTTGAACGAGCATCTGCGTCAGGTCGAGCGGCGGCTGGGCGTGGAGATCAACAATCGCGGCCACCAGTTCAACGTCGTCGGCGAAGCACGCGGCGTGCATGCGGCGACGGAGGTGCTTAAGGATTTATACGCCGCGACCGCGCAGGAAGTGCTGACGCCGTCCAGCGTGAACCTGTTTCTGCAGGAATCCGATGTGGAATCGCGCCTGGACGCGGAACAGCAGCCGCGCGGCGAGACCGCGATTAGCACGCGGCGCGGCGCCATTCGCGCGCGCGGCCCCAATCAGCTTCAATACGTCGAGAACATCCGCAATACCGATCTGACTTTCGGCATCGGTCCCGCCGGCACCGGTAAGACATTTCTCGGCGTGGCCTGCGCGGTCGAGGCGCTGGAAGCGTCGAGGGTGCGCCGGCTGGTGCTGGTGCGCCCCGCGGTGGAGGCGGGCGAACGGCTGGGATTTCTGCCGGGCGACCTGAGCCAGAAGATCGACCCGTATTTAAGGCCAATCTACGACGCGCTGTACGAGATGCTGGGTTTTGAGAAGGTGTACAAACTGATCGAGCGCAACGTCATCGAGGTGGCGCCACTGGCATACATGCGCGGTCGCACCCTGAACGACTCTATGATCATCCTCGACGAAGCGCAGAACACCACGGTCGATCAGATGAAGATGTTTTTAACACGCATCGGTTTCGGTTCGACCGCGATAGTGACCGGCGACATCACGCAGATCGACCTGCCGCCGAATCGCAAGTCCGGCTTGCGTCACGTGATCGACGTGCTAAAAAGCGTGGATGGCGTTGCCTTCAATTTCTTCACCGCGCGGGACGTAGTGCGGCATCCGCTGGTGCAGCGCATCGTTATGGCTTACGAGCGTGCGGAACGCGGGAAGTCCGGCAACGCGGGGCACTGACGAGCGATGCACTCCCTGAACGGCGCCGTAGACGCCAATGTGTCCATCGTTCTGGACTTGCATATCGCTTGCGATGCGCCGGGTGTGCCGGCTTCGAGGCAGTTCCGAAGCTGGGCTGCGGCGTGTGTGGAAGGAGGCCACCGCGCGGAGGTGGTGGTGCGCGTGGTGGACGAGGAAGAAAGCGCGCGGCTGAATGAACAGTATCGTCGTGGCAATGGTGCGACCAACGTGCTGTCTTTCGCTTTCGAGGCGCCGCCGCAAATAGAATCACTGCTGCTGGGCGATGTAGTGATCTGCGCCCCGGTCATTGCACGCGAAGCGCGCGCGCAGATGAAGTGCGAAACCTCGCACTGGGCGCACATGGTCGTACACGGCATGCTGCATCTGCAAGGCTTTGATCATCAGACGGACGCGCAGGCGCAGGTCATGGAAGCGCGTGAGACGCGGATCATGGCCGGCATGGGTTTTCCGGATCCTTATCATTGCGGGGATTTGTAGCGGGATGCCTGCATCGGCGCGCGACGATAAACCTGTCGATCCCGCCGCATACATAGTATGAACCCTGACTCAGGCTCTCAACGCAGGCCGGCGTGGCCCGCGCGCTTGCCCGTCGTGGCCGATGGTGTGGCGACCCTGGCGGGCGCATCCCTGGTGCTGGCCTTCGCGCCGTTCGCATGGCGCCCGCTGGCGGTGCTGTCGCCCGCTTTATTGTTGTGGCTGTGGCTGCACAGTTCGCCGTCGCGGGCATTATGGCGCGGGTACCTGTTCGGTCTAGGGTTTTTCGGCTGCGGCGTGTCGTGGGTCTTCAACAGCATTCACGTATTCGGCGAGGCGCCGGCGGCGCTGGCCGCGCTAATTACGGCGTCGCTGGTGCTGTTCATCTCGCTGTATCCGGCGCTGACCGGCTATCTCGTCAACCGTTACATCAAGGCGCCGCCCGCGATCAGCCTGCTACTCGCGTACCCGGCCATTTGGACCCTGGGTGAATGGACGCGCGGCTGGCTGTTTACCGGCTTCCCGTGGTTGACCATAGGGCAGGCGCAACTGGACTGGCCGCTGGCTAGTGTGATCCCGCTGCTGGGGGCGATCGGCGCGGGCTGGGCTTGCATGCTCACCGCCGGTGCGCTCGTGTATCTGTTCATCGCGCGTGGGCTTCGCCGCTGGCTGGCGGTGGCGGGAATCGCGTGTTTATGGGCGATGGCCGCGTGGCTTGGTACGGTGAGCTGGACCGAGCCGTTCGGCCAACCGCTGTCCGTGAGTCTGATGCAGGGCAATGTCGCGCAGGACGATAAAATGAGCGCCGACAGCCGCCAGCCGACCTTGAAGTTATACCGGCGGCTGACCCGCGCGCACTGGGATTCAGACCTCATCGTGTGGCCGGAGACGGCGGTGCCGACCTGGTACGATCAGGTGGCCGACACGTTCATCGAGCCACTGACGCGGCAAGCGCGGCGGCACGGCGCAGAACTGATCACCGGCGTATTCGTATTCGATCCGCGTGCGGGCAAAGCTTACAACGCGGTCTCGCGACTGGGCCAACCGTCCGAATTTTATTTCAAGCGTCATCTCGTGCCTTTCGGCGAGTACATGCCGCTGCGCGGGTTGATGAAATGGATGGAGGGCATGCTGGTGATACCGATGTCCGACCTGAGTTCAGGGGATGGCCGGCCGCTGCTGCGGTTGCCGCTGCTGGACAACCTGGCAGTGGGGGTTTCCATCTGTTACGAGGCCGCCTACGGCGCCGAGGTCAACGACGCGCTGCCCGAAGCGGGCCTGCTGATCAACGTGAGCAACGACGCGTGGTTCGGCGATTCGCTGGCGCCACACCAGCATCTGGAGATCGCGCGTTTGCGCGCGGCGGAAACAGGTCGTGCGCTGCTGCGCGCGACCAATACCGGCATATCGGCGGTGATCGATGCGCGAGGCGAAATCACGGCGCGTTCGCCGCAGTTCGTAACCGACGTGCTGACCGGGACAGCTCAGCCGCGGCGCGGCATGACGCCGTTCAGCCGCTGGGAGAACTGGCCAGCAGTTACGCTATCGCTGTTGTCCGTGCTGGCGGCGCTTGTCTTGATTCGTGCAAGGCCAGACAATGCGCGCACGAATATAACTAGCCGGGGAGTAACGTCATGAGTCAATCCGCGCCGAATCTGGCCCTTGTTCCCGTGATCCTTTCCGGCGGTTCGGGCACGCGGCTGTGGCCCATGTCGCGGCAGCTATATCCCAAGCAGTTTATCCCGTTGACCGGCGATCTGAGCCTGTTTCAGACGACGCTGCGACGGCTGGAAGGGATCGACAACCTCGCCTTCACCCTGGTCGTATGCAACAACGAACACCGCTTCATGGCGGCCGAGCAGGTGCGCACCATCGACGCGCACGACGTGCGCCTGATGCTTGAACCGGTGGGGCGTAACACCGCGCCTGCGATCGCGGCGGCGGCGCTGGAAATCTGCGCGCAGGTCGAAGATGCCGTGATGCTAGTGCTGCCGGCCGACCACATCATCAAGGACACCGCGTCGTTCGGCGCCGCGCTCACGACCGCGCGGCGTGCGGCGGCCGATGGTCATCTGGTGACGTTCGGCATAATCCCTGAACGCGCGGAGACCGGTTACGGCTATATTCACCGTGGCGCGGCGCTGGCCGGACATGACAAAGGCGGCGCGGCGTACACGGTCGATGCCTTCCGCGAAAAACCCGATCAGGCCACCGCCGAATCCTATCTGGCGGCGGGCGATTATTTCTGGAACAGCGGCATGTTCTGCTTCGCCGCGCGGCGCTATCTGGATGAACTGAGAACGCACGCGCCGCAAATCTTTGAGGCCTGCGTAAAGGCGCACGAGGCACGCGCGCGCGATTTGGATTTTATCCGGCTGGATCGGTCGGCATTTGAGGCCTCGCCCAGGGACTCCATCGATTACGCCGTGATGGAAAAGACCGAGTCGGCCGTGGTCATTCCGCTCAAGGCCGGCTGGAGCGACGTCGGTTCCTGGCACTCGCTGTGGGAAGCAGAACCGCACGACGGCAATGGCAACATCGAGGTCGGTGACATTCTGACCGAAGATTGCACAGGCTGCTACATCAACGCCGGCCATCGGCTGGTGAGCGCGGTGGGGATCAAGGATCAGATCATTATCGAAACGGCCGATGCGGTGCTGGTGGTGCCGCGCGCCCGCGCGCAGGATACGAAACACATCGTCGAGCAGCTCAAATCACGCGGCCGCACGGAGGCGACCACGCACCGCAAGGTGTACCGGCCGTGGGGCGATTACGAGGGCATCGATCTCTCCGGCCGTTTCCAGGTCAAGCGCATCACGGTCAATCCGGGCGGTACCTTGTCCTTGCAGATGCACCACCACCGCGCCGAACACTGGGTAGTGGTCACCGGCACCGCGCGTGTGACGCGCGGCGACGAGGTGTTTTTGCTCAGCGAAAACGAATCCACGTTCATCCCCACCGGCACCCGTCATCGGCTGGAAAACCCCGGCAAAATCCCGCTTGAGCTGATCGAAGTGCAAAGCGGCAGCTATCTCGGCGAGGACGATATCGTGCGGTTTGAGGATAATTACGGGCGATAATTTTCTCCCGGCGCCATCCATCTTGGTGTTACTCCACCGAAGTTAGTTTCGTGGAGGAAGACGGCAAGGTTTATCTGGTCAATGCGCGCGACGTGCAACCGCAAAGCCGGCGCTTGCGGGGCGTTGCAACCATGAAGATGACGACGACAGAGATCATGGCGCTCACGCGCGGGTAACGGGTGAGTGGAATACTCGTCGACTCGAACGTCATTCTGGATGTGTTTGAAGATGATCCGGTCTGGTTCGAGTGGTCGGCATCCGTCCTGGAATGGTACGGTCACTCCAACGCCTTATACATCAACCCGATCGTGTACTACGAGGTTTCCATTGGCTTCAACCGTATCGAGGATCTGGAAGCGGCGCTGACGCAAGCCGGCTTTCAGTACATACCGATTCCTAAAGAGGCCTTGTTTCTGGCGGGAAAGGTGTTCTTGCGCTACCGAAGACGCGCGGGCGCGAAAACTTTGCCGCTACCTGATTTCTACATCAGCGCACATGCCGCCGTAGATCATTTGCAGTTGATGACACGCGATGTCGCACGCTTCCGAACCAATTACCCGACCGTAAAGTTGATCTCACCGCGGCGCCAGTCTCTTTGAGTGCTTTGGCCTCACCTGGAGAGACGTGTAAATTCATCGTCCTGACAATTCGGGCACAACGGAATACGCCCCGCCTTCGCAAACGTTAGCTGCTCCGCGCACGACGTGCATTCCAGGGTGCCAGCCGCCGTGATCTCGCCGCTGCGATAACCGCCGCTGTCATTGGCTTGCGCGGCCCATTGCGCGAGTTCGAGTTTGGTCTGGTCGGCGACGCTGGTGAACAGATCCAGCAGTTTCGCTTCGATCAGCTCCACGTCCATGTGAAACCAGTCGCTATATTCCTTGCCGGTTTCGTTGACGTAGCGGCCCATCTCGCTTAAGTCGCGCCGCAGAAAATCGGCTACGCCCCCGGCGTCCTCGCGCGTGGTTTCGCCCAGTTCCACCGCTCGTGCGCGCGCCCTCTCGATGGCATGTTCCAGAGTAGGGCGCGCGCTGTGCTCCGCGTTCTCCAGCGTGTGTCGCACCCGCTCCATCATGCGATTGTAGACGCCAACGCGGTGGTCCTGATGAGGGTCCTGATGTTCCGGTTCAGTCATTGCGGATGTTCCCTTCAGTGATAGCTATCTACCATGATTCTAGCCGATTCAACGGCGGTTAATGGCGCGTGGCGCCAGTTTGGGTTTTGTTTTGCGCGCGATTACAATGCCGGCCAGTCTAAGAACCTCTCAACCCGTTTAAATCACTGGCGCGATCCGATGCAGGAACAATTCGAGGCGGCCGCCATCGAGCGCCAGGCGCAGGCTCACTGGGACGCGCAGGATACATTCCGCGCCTCCGAGCGGGCCGGCGCGGAGAAATTCTATTGCCTGTGCATGTTCCCGTATCCCAGCGGCCGCCTGCACATGGGGCACGTGCGCAATTACACCATCGGCGATGTCATCAGCCGTTATCAGCGTATGCAGGGCAAAAACGTCCTGCAGCCGATGGGCTGGGATGCGTTTGGTCTGCCCGCGGAAAACGCGGCGATCAAGCACCGTGTGCCGCCCGCGCGCTGGACGTATGAAAACATCGACTACATGCGCGCTCAGCTCAAGCGTTTAGGGTTCGGCTACGACTGGGCGCGTGAACTGGCAACCTGCCGGCCAGAATACTACCGTTGGGAACAGTGGTTTTTTCTGCGTCTGCTAGAGAAAGGTCTGGTGTACAAAAAAAAGGCGGCAGTGAACTGGGACCCGGTCGATCGGACCGTGCTGGCCAACGAGCAGGTGATCGACGGCCGTGGCTGGCGCTCCGGCGCGACGGTCGAGCGTCGCGAGATCCCGCAGTGGTTCCTGAAGATCACCGACTACGCGGACCAGTTGCTTGACGATCTGGACGCGCTTGCCGACTGGCCCGCGCAAGTTCTTACCATGCAGCGCAACTGGATCGGGAAAAGCGAAGGCGTGGAAATCCGTTTTCCGTACGACGAGGGCGCGCTGAAAGTATTCACCACCCGCGCCGATACCTTGATGGGCGCGACCTACGTGGCGGTCGCCGCCGAACATCCGCTGGCTACGCGCGCGGCACAAGACGATCCCAAGGCCGCCGCTTTTATCGAGGCCTGCCGCAAGCGCAGTGTGACCGAAGCCGAGCTTGCGACGCAAGAAAAGCAGGGCGTGCCGACGGCATTGACGGTGCGGCATCCGTTGACGGACGAGCCGTTGCCGGTGTGGGTCGCGAACTATGTGCTGATGGCTTACGGAGAGGGCGCGGTAATGGCGGTGCCGGCGCACGATGAGCGGGATTTCGAGTTTGCGCGGCTGTACGGGTTGCCGATCAGGCAGGTTCTTGAACATGTTCTCTGGCGGGCAAAGCCTTGGAGAGAACGTTATCCAAGCTCCGCTGAATACCAGTATTACAGCTTCGATTCCGCCCTATGGAAAGATTGGTATGTGTCAAAGAATATCGATGATGTCCTTATAGTTAATTCAGGCAAATATGACGACTTAAGCCCTGAGGATGCGATTGACGCCATTGCCGCCGATCTGGCCGCTAAAGGTCTGGGCGAGAAGCGCACGCAGTTCCGGCTGCGCGACTGGGGCGTTTCGCGTCAGCGTTACTGGGGATGTCCGATACCGATCATCAACTGCGGCAAATGCGGCGCCGTGCCAGTGCCGGACGAGCAACTACCCGTGCTGTTGCCGGAGGACGTGGCGTTCGAAGGCGTCACCTCACCGCTCAAGACCGATCCGGATTTTTATCGAACCGAATGCCCTGGGTGCCACGGCCCGGCCGAGCGCGAGACCGATACGTTCGATACGTTTTTCGAATCCTCGTGGTATTACGCGCGCTTTTGCGCACCCGATAACGACAAGGCCATGCTGGATGCGCGTACCGATTACTGGCTGCCGGTGGATCAGTACATCGGCGGCGTGGAGCACGCGGTGCTGCATCTGCTGTATGCGCGTTTTTTCCACAAGCTCATGCGCGACGCCGGGCTGGTCAAGGGCGAGGAGCCTTTCGCGCGCCTGCTGACCCAGGGCATGGTGCTCAACGGTGGCGTTAAGATGTCCAAATCCAAGGGCAACACCGTCGATCCGCAGGCGCTTATCGAGCGTTTCGGCGCCGACACTGTACGCCTGTTCGTGATGTTCGCTGCGCCGCCGGATCAGTCGCTGGAATGGTCCGAGTCCGGTGTGGAGGGCGCGCATCGCTTCCTCAAGCGTTTGTGGCGGCAGGTTTACGCGCACGTGAACGATGCCGCGATCGGCGCGGACGCGGCAATGCCCGACGATGCGATCAGGCAATTGCGCCGCAAGCTGCACGAAACTATCGCCAAGGTGAGCGATGATGTGGGCCGGCGTTATACCTTCAACACCGCCATCGCCGCCAATATGGAACTGCTGAACGAGCTTGGGCGTTTCGAAGACCACACTGAACAAGGCCGGGCTGTCACGCAGGAAACGCTGGAAGCCATCGTGCTTATGCTGTCCCCGATCGTGCCGCACATCGCGCACAGTCTGTGGCAGGCGCTGGGTCACATCGATGCCATCGTGGATTGCCAGTGGCCTGAGATAGACCACGCCGCGCTGGAGCGCGACACCGTGGCGCTGGTGGTGCAGGTCAACGGCAAACTGCGCGGACATATCGAAGTACCCGCGGACAGTGACCGCAAGAGAATCGAACAAACGGCGCTGAGCAACGAGAACGTGCAACGCTTCATCGAAGGAAAGCAGGTGCGCAAGCTGATCGTGGTGCCCGGCAGGCTTGTCAATATCGTGGCCGGCTAAACATGGAATGGCGGCGGGCCACACGCGGAGTCCGCGCAGGCAACGCGGTGTGTCTGGCGCTTGTAGTGTTCGTTTCCGCGTGCGGATTCCAGTTGCGCGCTCAGGCCGATCTGCCGACGACGATGCAGCGCACCTATATCGACGGCTTGAGCCCCTACAGCAACTTCCGCGTGGAGCTGGAGCGCACCTTGCGCGCGAACGGCGTGAATGTCGTGGAAGAAGACCGCGCAACCGCCGTACTGCGAATCAAAAGCGAGCAGCGCGGGCGGCGCGTGCTGTCGGTCGGGACCGACGGCAGGGTGCGCGAATTCGAGCTGTTTACGGTGGTGAGGTTTGAAGTCGAAGTGCAGGGCGACGCCGAAGGGCGGGGCAATGACTTGCGGCTCAGGGATCAAACGCTCACAGTCACCCGCGAGTTTTTGTTCGAGGAGACCGACGTGCTCGGCAACGCCGCCGAGTCCGACCTGCTTTACGACGATATGGAAACCGAACTCGTGCGGCTCATGCTCTATCGCCTGGAAGCGCTGAAGTCGTCCTAGTCGGTGCTGACCGCTATTGCGCGCATACGTGTCACGCCCGACTGCGCCCGGCATCTATAAGCTTTTGTAGATACTGTTATCCGAGTCAACCCGCATGCAGTTCTGGATTGAATGATTGACCCGATTTAAGCGCGCTGTAGGCGACCTGTAGGCGAACTGGATCAGTTTACGCATCATGGCGCCGATGATGAGCATGGCTGGTTTGCCACGCTCAAGGAGACGGCCGCGATACCGTTTGCCCCAGGTGGTTTTGTAGAGGGCCACCATGGCGGGCATGTACAGCGCCTTGCGCAGATACGCACGACCGACCTTGGACAGTCGTGTTTTGCCGTTGACGCTGGATCCCGAGCGGTGCTGGCGGGGATTGAGACCGCCGGCGAAGGCTGCCACCGCACGGCCATTATCGAAGCGCGCCGGGTCGGCCAGGAACGCGAGCAGCGTGGCGATGGTGCGTTCGGCTAAGCCTGGGACGCCAATGTGATCATTTTTATAGTCCTTGGCGCAACCGCCTCTTCCAATGCAGGCTCAAGATCCTTGAGGTCTGGCCGAAGATACTGTTCGATTGCTCGCCAGTGAAAAAGGTATCCGGCGCAAGATCTACGCAACAAGCTCAAGGCTTACAAAGTGGGCACGGCGTCCGGAACCCTGCCGTCAACACCAACTTGACTGCAATCCGATAATACAAGTGTGGATTAAGCGCAGCGTATCCACCGAACCACTTAAAGATCAGAAGCCGACCGCAAGCGACGCGATCGTGCGCCATTCGGATTCGCTCTGGGTGCCGTTCAAGTCCTGAACGATGGGGATCCCGACGGAGATTGCGGCCGCCCACCGGCCGCCGAAGACGCCCCTGACACCAGGCGAGACAAAGATGAGATTGCCGCCGCTGTTGCGTTCACTCTCGCCGCGATCTCCAGCTCGTCGCGCCATTCGCCGTTGATCTCAAGTATGGCGTCCCAGGCAATGCCGGCTGCATGGATATGCGCGGCTTCCGGGTGGTCATGCGCATGCGAGGGCTCCGCCGCACTCAACTGATAAACGGCAGCCACGCCATAGTGAACGCTGTCACCCAGGTCCGTATCCTGCGCGCCTTCAGTGGCGAGCGAGTAGAGCAGGCTCCCGTGTAGCGATAATCCGCCCCACATACGACTATGGGCAATCCCGATAAAAGGATCCCACGAGCCCGATCCCGGTTGATGTTCAGCCTCAAACCTGCCACTGGCGTGTTCCGTCGGCTCCTCGTCGTCGTGCCCGTCGTCGACTTCCGCGGGCGCGTCCACGATCTCGTCGTGATCTGGCAAACACCATCACCGGCGGCGCGGGCAACGACACGTTGAACGGCGCGGCCGGCAATGATCGCATAATCGGTGGTGCGGGCAACGACGTGCTGACCGGCGGGGCCAACGACGATATGTTCGTGTTCGCCTTCACCACCAGCGATGCGAGCGGGCAGACCATCCCCATCGGTTCCGGCGATGATAGGGTTCAGGACTTCGACTTCAATCCAGCCGGCGGGCAGGACCTGCTCGACATCTCGGGATTGACCATCACCGCCGGTGATTTTGCCGCTTCGGTCGTCATCACGGATCTCGGCGCCGATACGCTGGTGACGATTGCGGACGAATCCATCCGTCTCGTCGGTGTAAACAACCCGGCCAATATCACCCAGGCTGACTTCCTCCTGGGCTAGCAAGAGACTGTTCACAACAAACTGGCAGTAAGTTGCGGGGTGGAGCGCTCAGGTGCGCCACCCCAACTTTTTTGTCCGCTTCTCGCATTACGTCCAATCCAGATCTATCGAGGCATCCGCCGCCCTGCGGCCGGCGAATTTGGCCGCCCGAGGCGGCGGACTATGCCACTTTCCCCTTCGAGGGAAGATTACGAGGGACTCCGTTAAGATCGTGAGCGGTGGATACGCTGCGCTTTATCTATTCTATTATCTTGCACATCCAGAATGTAAGGTGAATTAAGGGGCGTAAGCCCCGAAGCCACCAGGTGCGCGGCGCACCGATAGCGCTTCAGGTGTCCGCGGTGACCAGCTCGGCGCGGACAGCATAGCGAACCAAGCCCGCGACGTCGTGGATGTTGAGGCGAGCCATAAACTGCGCGCGCTGCGTCTCCACCGTCTTTGTGCTGACCTCCAGCGCGCGAGCGATTTCCTTGCTGGTATGCTCTTCCGCGATCAGTTGCAAAATCTCGCGCTGGCGCGTGGTCAGCTCGGAAGCGCTGATAATGCGCCAACTCCGGTGCAATTTGAGGCGTCACGCGATCTCACCAGGTTATGCGAGCGCCTGCCAACGTTAGCGCGCCAAAATGGGGATCGTCCCCCATATACGCCCCGCCGATCGTCGTCTATATCTAACTAAGAAGTCCTGCCAGGCCACCATGCACGGCGTGCGGCCAACGGTCTCAGCGAGTTGAGGCGCGGCACGGTGGTATGGCTAATATAACGACAGATCAGGAGGCACACGATGGCAGATACGTCAGCGGTTCCGTATGGCCGCAAGACTCAGCACGCCCCCGCGCTGAAAGAAGTTCACATCATCTGGATGACCGACGGTCTCAGTTGCGATGGCGACTCGGTCTCCATCACCGCTGCCACCCAGCCCAGCATCGAAGATGTCGTCATGGGCGCGATCCCCGGTCTGCCCAAGGTGCATCTGCACAATCCATTAGTGGCCTACGAGAACGGCGACGAGTTGATGCAATACTGGCATCAGGCCGCGCGCGGTGAGCTCGAAAATTTCGTGCTGGTAATGGAAGGCTCCATCCCCAACGAGAAGCTCAGTGGCGACGGCTACTGGGCCGCCATGGGCACAGACCCCCACACGGGCCAGCCCATTACCATTTCCGAATGGATTGATCGACTGGCGCCCAAAGCGCTTGCCGTGGTCGGCGCCGGCACCTGTGCGGCTTACGGCGGGATCCACGCCATGCAGGGCAATCCCACCGGCTGCATGGGCTTGAACGATTATCTGGGCTGGGACTGGAAGTCCAAGGCGGGCCTGCCGGTCGTCAACGTGCCGGGCTGTCCGGTGCAGCCGGATAACTTCATGGAGACCCTGCTGTACTTATTGCGCCAGCTCGCGGGCCTGGCGCCGATGATCCCGGTGGACGACGCGGGTCGACCCAAGTGGCTCTTCGGCAAGACGGTACACGAAGGTTGCGACCGCGCAGGCTATTACGAGGAAGGCAATTTCACCACCGAATACGGCAAGCCGGAGTGCCTGGTGAAGATCGGCTGCTGGGGCCCGGCCGTGCAATGCAACGTGCCCAAGCGCGGCTGGATGGCTGGGATCGGCGGTTGTCCGAATGTGGGCGGAATCTGTATCGGCTGCACCATGCCGGGTTTCCCCGACAAGTTCATGCCGTTCATGGACAAGCCGCCGGGATCGGTGCTGTCGTCGAACCTGATCAAGCCCTACGGACGCTTGATCTATTGGCTGCGCGGGTTCACCAACAAGACCCTGAACAACGAGCCGAAATGGCGGCATAGCAAGCCCGAGCTCACCACGGGCTATCAGCGTCCGAACTGAGACTCACCATTTCTCGCCAGCCCATCGTTAGGAGAATAATCATGGCCACCACCGAAAGCGAGACTCAGCAGAAGACTCGGGACACCACCCAGAGGAAGCCCGCCAAACTGATCGATATGAACTGGGACCCGATTACCCGAATCGTCGGGAGTCTCGGTATCTATACCAAGATCGACTTCGAAAACCGCGAGGTGGCCGAGTGCTACAGCACCTCGTCGATCTTTCGCGGTTACAGCATCTTCATGAAGGGTAAGGACCCGCGCGACGCCCATTTTATTACCAGCCGTATTTGTGGCATCTGCGGCGACAATCACGCCACCTGCGCGGTCTACGCCCAGAACATGGCGTTCGGGGTCAAGCCGCCCAACATCGCTGAATGGATCATCAATCTGGGCGAGGCGGCCGAATACATGTTCGACCATAATCTTTATCAGGATAATCTGGTCGGGGTGGATTTCTGCGAGCGGATGGTGCGCGAAACCAACCCCGGCGTGTGGGAGCAGGCCAAACGCACCGAATCCCCGCACGCGGCGGATCATGGCTACCGCACCATCGCCGACATCATGACCGCGCTCAACCCGTTCACAGGCGAGTTCTATCGCGAGACCTTGCAGGTGAGTCGCTACACGCGCGAGATGTTTTGTCTCATGGAAGGCCGTCACGTGCATCCCTCGACCCTGTATCCAGGCGGTGTGGGAACCGTGCCTACGGTGCAGTTATTTACCGATTATCTGACCCGGCTGATGCGCTACGTCGAGTTCATGAAAAAGGTCGTACCGTTGCACGATGACCTCTTCGACTTCTTTTACGAGGCGCTGCCCGGTTACGAAGAAGTCGGCAGACGACGGGTGTTGCTGGGCTGCTGGGGGGCGTTCAACAATCCGGATTTCTGCACCTACGATTACAAGACGATGGATGACTGGGGGAATGAGATGTATGTCACTCCCGGCGTGATCGTTGACGGCAAGCTGGTGACGACGAATCTGGTGGACATTAATCTACAAATGCGAATCCTGCTGGGCAGCTCGTTCTACGACGGCTGGGAGAACCGCGAGACCTTCGTCAAGCAGGACCCGCTCGGTAATAACGTCGACCAGAATCATCCCTGGAATCAGACTACCGTTCCAAGACCGCAGAAACGCGACTTCGATGGCAAGTACACCTGGGTGATGTCCCCGCGTTGGCTGGACAAACGCACGGGCGACCACTTGGCGCTGGACACCGGCGGCGGGCCTATCGCGCGCCTATGGGCCACCGCGCTGGCGAACAAGGTCGATATCGGCTACATCAAGTCAACTGGATCGAGCGTCAAGATCTATCTGCCCCAGACCGCGCTCAAACCCGAGAAGGAGATTGAGTGGAAGATCCCCAAGTGGAGCAACGCGCTGGAGCGCGACCGCGCCCGGACTTACTTCCAGGCCTACGCGGCAGCGTCGGCGCTGCATTTTGTGGAAAAGGCGCTCGGCGAACTGCAGGCCGGGCGCACCAAAACGTGGGAATCGTTCAAGGTGCCGGACGAGGCCATCGGCTGCGGCTTCCACGAGGCAGTGCGCGGTGTGTTGTCGCACCATATGGTGATCCGCGACGGCAAGATCGCCAATTATCATCCGTATCCACCCACGCCGTGGAATGCTAACCCGCGCGACATTTACGGCACGCCGGGGCCTTACGAGGACGCGGTGCAGAACACGCCGATCTTCGAGGAAAACGGCCCCGACAATTTTAAGGGCATCGACATCATGCGCGCGGTACGCAGCTTCGATCCCTGCCTGCCTTGCGGTGTGCACATGTACGTGGGCGGCGGCAAGACAGTCAAGACCGTGCATTCGCCGATGTTCGGCGCTGGCCGGGATACGGAATCGTGAGCCTGGATGCGGGGCAGGCGTTCCAGCAGGAGGTCAGCCGCGTCCAGGGACTCATTGCCGCGCTCGACGCGCTACGCGATCCGGCTGCCCGCGAACCCGCGCGGGAACTCGTGCAGGTGGTGCTGGCACTGCATGGCGTTGGTCTGGCCAGGTTACTAGAACTTATCGCCGCTACAAAGAGCGGCCCTGCCTTGATCGCGAAGCTCGCGGAAGACGATAAGGTGAACGGTCTGTTGTTGCTGCATGGACTCCACCCGCGGAATCTGGAGACCCGCGTTCGACAGGCGGTGGAGAAACTGCGCCCTCACCTGGGCGTTGTCGGCGCGAAGATCGAGGCTGTGGACTTCACGGGCGAGACCGTGCATCTGCGCGTGCGTCCAGGCGCCAACACGACTCAGGCTGCCGCGCAAACGCTGAAACTTTCCATCGAAGACGCGATTTACGAGGCCGCGCCGGATATTACGGATATCCGCATCGATGGTCTGGACGGCACGATTGCGTTCGTGTCCGTATCAAGTATCAAGCGGCCAAGCATCAAGCGGGAGAACATTAAGGCGCAGGGTATCATCCAGCCTATTGACGCCGCCGATCACGGGCCATGATGGAGCATAGCCAGATAACCGCCCGGCCGCGTAACTGGGTCGCGGCGCTTAGCTATTTCGCGCGCACTGACCCGCCGGAGCGCTGCGAGCTCTGCAATGACTCGCTCCCGGCCGAGCACTCGCATCTGATCGAGCCTCCAACCCGCCGCCTGCTGTGCGCCTGCATCGCCTGCGCCTTGCTCTTCGAAAACCGTGAGGATGGCCGCTATCGCCGGGTGCCGCGCCGAGCGCGGACGCTCGCCGACTTTCAGATGACTGATCTTCAGTGGGATGCTTTACTCATCCCGATCGGCATGGCTTTCTTTTTTAACAGCAGCATCGATAATCGTATCGTCGCCCTGTATCCGGGGCCGGCCGGCGCCATGGAGTCGCAACTGCACCTGACGGCCTGGGCGGAACTCACAGAAGCCAATCCCGTGTTGCGTAAGTTCGCGCCGGATGTCGAAGCCCTGCTGGTCAATCGGATCGATGGGGCGCGCGAATACTTTTGCGTGCCCATCGACCGCTGCTACGCGCTGGTCGGGCTGATGCGGACCCACTGGCGCGGCCTGTCCGGTGGCGCGGAGGCGCAGGCGGCCATCGGCGAGTTCTTCGCTTCCTTGCGTGAGACCGCGATCACGGCGAGGAGCGCCGACCGTGCCTGAACTGGATTTCACCGTCGAGGACGCGCGGCCCGAGCCCTATGCGGCCGCTCCGCTGCTCGTCTTCAAGCTGAGGATTCGCAACACCACGCCGACAGTCAGCATCCGCAACGTCATGCTGCAATGTCAGCTCCGCATCGACGCGACCCGTCGGCAGTACGGCGCGCAAGACCGTGACCGGCTGGTCGACTTGTTCGGCGCGCCCGAACGCTGGAGTCAGACCGTGCACAGCCAGTTGTGGACCCACGTGACCGCGCTCGTACCGCGGTTTGACGAGACCAGCGTCGTCGATCTTCCGGTGCCCTGCAGCTTCGACTTCAACGTGGCGACGACCAAGTACATCTATGGACTCGCAGATGGCGAGGTGCCGCTGGAGTTCATGTTCAGCGGCACGGTGTTTTACGAGGGTGCGGAAGGGCAGTTACAGCTCGACCAGATCTCGTGGAGCAAAGAGGCGGCCTACCGCCTGCCGGTAAAGGTCTGGCAGACGATGATGGATCTTTATTATCCGAACTGCGCCTGGCTGCGCCTGAGCCGTGACGCTTTCGATCGGCTTTATCGTTACAAACGAGAGCGCGGTCTGACGAGCTGGGAGCAGGCCATCGCGCAGTTGCTCGACGCCGAGCCGCGACCAGAAAAACGGCGTGCGCTGCCATGAATCTGGAGCGCGTCGAGGCGATCGTCAGCGCCGTGCTTTACGAGGGCTATATCCTTTATCCGTACCGGCCCTCGGCGGTGAAAAATCGTCAGCGCTGGACCTTCGGCGGGTTATATCCCCATAACTACAGCGGCGTGCGCGAAGGCAGCGAGCCGTGCCGGATGCAGACGCAATGCCTTGTCGAGGGCCGCGTCGATGCGACACTTAAAGTGCATGTGCGGTTTCTGCAGGTGATGGCGCGCGAGGTGGGTAGACTGCCGCGGCCGCTGAAGTCGTTGCATGGCGACCCTGATTTTGAAAAGGTCGAATCGCTGGAAGTCGGCGGCAAGCATTTTTATTCGTGGCAGGAGGCGATCGAACGCGAGGTGACAGCGACACCGGTGCGGCTGGATGACCTCGCTGCAAAATCCAGAATATGCGATTTTGGTTACCCCGGTGCGCGCGAAGTGGAGGCGTTGCACGCGCATAATGGACTGGTCGCCGGCGTGTTGATACGCACGCAGATGGCGCTTGAAGGCACGCTCACCCTGGCGGCGGAACGTATCGCGAGCGATGTTTATCGACTCACGGTCGGCATCGTGAATCGGACACCTTTTGCGCCCGCGCAGGATATGCATCGCAACCACGTGCAGTTGTACGCGCTGACCTCGACGCACACGATCCTTGGCGTCGAGTGTGGTGCGTTCATCTCTTCGATTGACCCGCCGGAACACCTGCGCGCGGCATCGAGCGCCTGCGACAACGTCGGCGCTTATCCCGTACTGGTCGGTGAAGAAGGCAGCCGCGATACGATGCTTTCGTCACCGATTATTCTTTATGACTATCCGGAGATTGCACCGGAAAGCCCGGGCGATTTGTTCGACGGCACCGAAATCGACGAGATTCTTTCCTTACGTATCCTCGCCATGACCGATGACGAGAAGCGCGAGATGGCCGCCACGGACGCACGCGCCCAACAGCTGCTGGGGCGCACGGAGAGTCTGACCGCGGAGCAGCTCAACAAACTGCACGGCAGCTTACGGCAACTGCGGCCCGCGGCGAATGATAAACCGAGCAATCCATTCGATGCCTGGGACGCGAAGCCGCAACTTGCGTTTCTGCGTGTTAGCGGTGTCGAACTGCGCGTCGGCGACAAGGTGCGGCTGCACCCCAAAGGCGGCGCCGATATTATGGATATAGTGCTGGCCGGCAAGGTCGCGGTGATTGAGGCTATCGAGCGCGACTTCGAGGGCAAGGTGCATGTGGCCGTGGCGGTGGATGACGATCCGGGCCGGGACTTAGGCCTGGAACGCATGCCGGGACACCGGTTTTTCTTTTCGACCCAGGAAATCGAACCGCTTGTGGCAGCGAGCACGACGCAAGGAGCTAGCGCATGAAGCGTTGGTTGATCGCGGGGCTCGGCAACGTGTTCAAGGGCGACGACGCTTTTGGCGTCGAGGTCGTAAAGCGGCTGGCCGACCGTGCGTGGCCGACGCAGGTAGACGTGGTGGATTTTGGCATCAACGGTATCGATCTCATCTATGCGCTGCTGGATCAATACGACGCCGCGGTGCTGATCGACACCTATCAGCACGCGGGCGCGCCCGGCACCCTCTACGTCATCGAACCCGAGTTGCCTGTAGCCGGCGAAGGCTTGGATCCGCTAGACCTGATGCTCAACCCCCACGAACTTGATCCCACCAAGGTTCTGCGCATGGTCGCAGCGATGGACGGGCGCTGCCACAGGATCGTGCTGGTGGGCTGCGAGCCCGGCGACTTCGGCGGCGAATGGGAAGGCAGGATGGGACTTACCGATCCGGTCGTGGCCGCCGTTGATGCGGCTGTGAGTGTGGTCGACTCGCTAATAGATGAGTGGCTTGCGGGGCATCCGGGAACTTCTACACAAAAATCGATCGTCCCAGGATTAACAATGGCAGCCCCGCAAAGGGCAGGAGATGCAACATGACCGGATTTGCCATATTTGGAATAATCGTCTTCGCGCTCATCGTATTGACGTGTGTGGGCTTCCTCGTAGCCAGCCTCCCGGAAATGCAGCGTTACCTGCGCATCCTCAAAATGTAGGGATACCGGGATGATTATCCATCGGGGCCAGCCGCCGTGAGTGTCGCGCTGCTAGTTGCGCGCCGGGAAGGCAGGGAGGTGCGGGTGCGCGGCCTCGTACAGGGCGTCGGTTTCCGGCCTGCCGTGTGGCGTCTGGCGCGCGAATGCGGGCTCACCGGCGAGGTTGCCAACGATACGCAAGGCGTGCTGATCCGGGTATGGGGCGATGCAATGGGGCTGGACAAATTTATCCGGCGTCTACAAAGCGAAGCGCCGCCGCTGGCGCGCATCGATACGATTGAAAGCGTAGTCATCGCGGATGGCGCGCCAGCCGCCCACTTTCGTATCGTCGCAAGCCAGGCGGGAGAAGTGCACACCGGCGTGGTGCCGGATGCGGCTACCTGTCCGCACTGCGCGGCTGAGGTCTTCGATCCGGCGAGCCGCCACTATCGTTATCCCTTCACCAACTGCACGCACTGCGGCCCGCGGCTCTCCATCGTGCGCGCGATTCCCTATGATCGCGCCAACACCAGCATGGCCCGATTCGTCATGTGCGCCGAGTGTCAGCGTGAATACGACGATCCCGCCGACCGGCGCTTTCACGCGCAGCCCAACGCCTGCCCCGCATGCGGGCCGCGCGTGCGGCTGAAGCACGCGGACAGCAACGTGACGGTTCCGCTCGCGGATTCGATCAATGCCGCTGGCGCACTGATCCTCGCGGGCGCGATCGTGGCCATCAAGGGCATCGGCGGCTTTCACCTCGCGTGTGACGCCTGCAATTCGGACGCCGTCGCGCGGTTGCGCGAACGCAAGCGCCGTTATCACAAACCGTTCGCGCTGATGGTGCGCGATGTCGATGTGATACGTCGTTATTGCGCCGTCACACACGACGATTCGGTCGCGCTAACAAGCTCGGCCGCGCCGATTGTTGTTCTCCCCGCCAACGGACCCGAGCACTTGGCCGCGGCGGTCGCGCCGGGTCAGCGCAGCCTGGGCTTTATGTTGCCGTATACGCCGCTGCATCATCTTTTGCTGGCGCGCATCGCGCGGCCCGTGGTGCTCACCAGCGGAAATTTATCCAACGAGCCGCAGAGCATCGACAACGAGGCGGCGCGCGAAAAACTGGGGGCTATCGCGGATTATCTGCTGACACACGATCGCGAAATCGTCAATCGGCTGGACGATTCGGTGGTGAGAATCATGGATGGCGAAATGCGAATCCTGCGGCGCGCGCGCGGTTACGCGCCCGCGCCGATACAACTTCCGCTCGGCTTCGAGCAGGCGCCGGAGATACTGGCCCTGGGCGGTGAACTGAAAAATACTTTTTGTCTGGTCAAGGACGGTCAGGCGGTGCTCTCGCAGCACATGGGCGACCTGGAAGACGCGGCCACGTCCGCGGACTACCGTAAAAACATCGAGTTGTATCGCGCGCTTTACGAACATGATTCTCCTGTCTTGGTGGTCGATCGGCACCCGGAATATTTCTCCACCAAGCTCGGCCGCGAATGGGCAGAACGGGAGGACGTGACGCTGATAGAGGTTCAACACCACCACGCGCATGTAGCGAGCTGCATGGCAGAACACCAGATTGCGCTGAACACCGCACCCGTGCTCGGTGTGGCGCTGGACGGCCTGGGTTACGGTGACACCGGTGAACTGTGGGGCGGCGAGTTTCTGTTGAGCGATTACGCCGGCTTCGAGCGGCTGGCGACCTTCGCGCCGGTGGCGATGCTTGGCGGCACGCGGGCGATCCATGAGCCGTGGCGCAATACCTACGCGCATCTCGTCGCAAGCATCGGCTGGGCAGATTACCTGCGCGATTATCCTGATCTGGAACTGACCCATTTCCTGCAAACCAGACCGCTCGCCATCCTCGACTCAATGTTGGTCAACAACATCAACAGTCCCGCGGCAAGTTCCTGCGGACGCCTGTTCGACGCAGTTGCCGCCGCGATCGGCGTCTCTCGCGAGCAAGCCGGCCATGAAGGGCAGGCCGCGATCGAGATGGAGGCGCTAGTGGATCAACACGCGCTAGAGAAGGCGAGTGACGCATATCCGTTCAATATTACCTGTTCCTTCCCCCCCCGCAGGGAAAGACTAGAGCCTACCCCGGACTTGATCCGGGGATGGGAGGGGACGACCGGTGAGCCTTTGCCTGCCCCGCAGGCTCCGCTCTCTACGCTGGACTGCGCGCCGATGTGGCGCGCCCTGCTGCATGATCTGGCGCATGGCACGCTGCGTTCGATCATGGCCGCGCGTTTTCATCTGGGGCTTGCGCGCGCGATCGTCGAAATGGTCCGCGCGCTGCGTAACGAAGCCCGATTCGATACGGTGGCGTTGACCGGCGGCGTATTTCAGAACAAGACCTTGCTGGAACAGGTCGCCGGGCCTCTGCGGGCGGCGGGGTTCAAAGTGCTCAGTCATCGAAAAGTGCCCGCAAACGACGGCGGACTGTCGCTGGGGCAGGCGGCCATCGCTTGCGCGCGCGTGCTCAAAGCCGATAAATCCGCACGGCGCACTGGGCGTCTCGTCAGCAGTGAGTCACGAATTGAGGAGCAAGCAAGTGTGTAACAGGCCCGGCACGATAGCAGCTCTGGTTGCCGCTATGGTTCTGCTGTGGCCCAGCGTCTCTGCCGCTCAAGCAGAAAACCGAATCACCGTTCTGTACGACGCCTTCGGTAAGCCGTCCGAACTCAAGAAGGACTGGGGCTTCTCCGCGCTAGTGGAAGTCAACGGCAAGCGCATTCTGTTCGATACCGGTAACAACGCGAATATCTTTGCGCACAACACGCAGGCCAAAGGCGTTGATCTCACGGATCTGGACTTCGCAGTCATTTCTCATCGCCACGGCGATCACATCGGCGGCCTGAGTCACCTCTTGAGCGTTAATCCGAATGTGAAGATGTATGCGTCAGAAGAAGGGTTCGGCGTGTTTGGTTCTTCCCTGCCCGGGACCTTCTATCCACAAAACGAGTCCTTGCCTGCCGAGCAGCGCTACTTTGACGGCGACCCGCCCGAGACGCTGCACTTCGGTACGGCGTGGCCGGAAGGCAACTTTACGCTAGTCGGAGAAGCTACCGAGGTGGCGCCCGGGTTTCATGTGATCGCATTACCGGGCGCATGGGGCGCCGATCCGCCGGTCGTGGAGCTCTCGCTGGCGATTGATACGCCCAAGGGTATTGTCCTGGTGGTCGGGTGCAGTCATCCCACGATTGAAAATATCGTCGAGACCGCCAAAGCGACAATCGACAAACCGGTCCACCTTGTTATCGGAGGTACTCATTTGCTACCGGCCGATGAGGAGGAGATCCAACGCATTGCCACCGCGCTGCATGACACCTGGAAAGTGGAGTGGATCGCGCCAGCACATTGCACGGGAGAGCCCGCTTTCGAGATTCTGAAAGATACTTTCGGCGATCGTTACGTTTACGCAGGCCTGGGCACCACCATAGGGCTGGGGGCGAACCCGCTTGCTGCAGCGCAGGATCACGGCTCATACGCCTCCGATAAAGCGGATTCGCGGACTTATCGTGCGCTCAGCGTTGCGGAAGCCGTGCACGACGATCATGGTTTCTTCGCGGAGCGCCAATAGGAGATCAACTGTGAAACATGTCCTATCCCTTCGATTACAGAAGGCTCGACGAGGTAACCGAGTATGTGTCTAGGCATTCCCGGACAGATCGTGAAAATCAGCGACGCGGACAACCAGCTCGGCGTCGTTAACGTGTCCGGCGTCAGGCGCGAGATCAACCTTGTCTGCGTAGTCGATGACGACCATCCAATCGAGTCCTGCGTGGGCGACTGGGTGCTTGTGCACGTGGGCTTCGCCATGAGTCGCATCGACGAGGACGAAGCGGCAAGGACCCTGGAGATACTCACCGAGCTTGGCGAGATGCAGCAGGAGTTGGAAGCCATGCAAGCCTCCGATGTTTAACCGCAGAGATCGCGGAGTACGTAGTGGCTTTTTTTCGAAGACATGATGAATGTCAGTGCAAGTGCGCAAGCAACGAACCGGTTGCTTGTAGGCGCGGCTTCAGCGGCGATGCGGATGGTGAAAACGGCTTCGCGGTCAAAACCGCGCCTGCATCGTGGTACAGGCGATGACTGAGCACAACCCCCATTTAGCGTCGCTCTATCCCTTCCTTCACGGCGCTCGCAAGGACGCCTCGCAGGAAAATGCCGCGCTGCTGGAGTCGGTGCGCCAGAAGGCGGCGCACAGCGTGGAAGTGAAACAGGCATTCTTCGAGGAAAATGGGCAAAGCGTCGTCGCTGCCGCGCGCGCCATCGCCGACGTCTATCGTCGCAACGGGCGCATGTTCGCGATGGGTAATGGCGGCTCGAGCTGCGACGCGGCGCACTTCGCGGTGGAGTTTCTCCATCCTGTCACGGCGGGGCGTCCTGCGTTGACCGCGGTGAATCTGGTGGCCGATACGGCCATGATGACGGCGGTCGGCAACGACGTGGGCTTCGGTCACATCTACGTGCGGCAGCTCATCGCGCTGGCACGGAAAGGCGACGGACTTGTCGGGTTTTCCACCAGCGGCAATTCCGACAATCTGCTGACCGCGTTTGGCAGGGCGCGCGAGATGGGACTCGCGACCATCGGACTGACCGGCATGGACGGCGGCAAGATGGCGGAGACGCGCGACATCGATCATTGCCTGACCGTGCGCACCGACAGCATCCATCGCATCCAGGAAACGCACGTAGCCGTTTATCACATTTTGTGGGATCTGGTGCACACGCTGCTGGCCGACGATCGCGGCAATCTTATCGCGGAGGCACAGACATGAGATACGTCGACGAATTCCGCGATCCGGAAAAAGCGAAGGTGCTGCTGCGCGAAATCGAGGCGCTGATACCGAAGATCGACGTGTGCCGCTCGCGCCCTTTGCAGCTAATGGAAGTGTGTGGCGGACACACACATTCGATTTTTAAATATGGTGTGGAAACCTTGCTGCCGAAAGAGATCGAGTTCGTGCACGGTCCGGGTTGTCCAGTGTGCGTACTGCCGATGGGACGGGTCGACGACTGCATCGCGCTGGCCGAGCATCCGCAGGTGATTTTCACCACTTTCGGCGACGCGATGCGCGTACCCGGTTCGAAGAAAAGTTTGTTGCAGGCCAAAGCCGATGGCGCGGACGTGCGTATGGTGTATTCGCCCATGGACTCGCTGAAGATCGCGCGGGCCAACCCGGACAAGGAGATCATATTCTTCGGTCTGGGCTTCGAGACCACAATGCCGAGTACGGCATTTACCGTATTGCAGGCCGAGCGTGAAGGAATCAAAAACTTTTCGCTGTTCTGCAACCACATCACCATCATCCCGACGATCAAGGCGATCCTGGATTCGCCCGAGTTGACTCTGGACGGCTTCTTAGGCCCAGGCCACGTAAGCATGGTGATCGGCACATCGCCATATGATTTCATCACGCGGCACTATCGCAAGCCCATCGTCATCGCCGGCTTCGAGCCGCTGGACATCCTGCATACGGTATGGATGCTACTGAAACAATTGGCGGATGGTCGCTGCGAGGTCGAGAACCAGTACCAGCGCATCGTGCCGGCGATCGGCAACGCGCCCGCGCTGGATGCCGTAAGCAAAGTGTTCGAGTTGCGCGAGTTCTTCGAGTGGCGGGGCCTGGGTTCCATCGATCATTCCGGCGTGCGCGTGCGCGAGACTTACGCGCGCTTCGACGCCGAACGCAAATTCTCGGTACCGAACCTGAAGATCGCCGATCCCAAAGCCTGCCAGTGTGGCGAAGTGTTGAAAGGCGTCATCAAGCCCTGGCAGTGCAAGGTTTACGGCGGTGCGTGCACGCCGGAGACGCCATTGGGCGCGCTGATGGTATCAACCGAAGGGGCCTGCGCGGCTTACTACAATTATGGGGGTGTGCAGTTGACGGAGCTGACGCGAAAACGCGCGAATCAGCAAACTATCAATCGGCAATCCGCCGCAGACACACTGCGGTCGCCTACCTTGAGTTAGTTGCCCTTATGAAGCTAATGATTACTCGTCCGGAAGATTTTGAGTACGGCGTATGGCGAGTTAACGCCTGGCTCGAACCTGAGGAAATGAATGCCGTAGGAAACGATAGATTCATCTTTGAACTTCCAGCGCTTCCAGAGCGGTTCTTCCGAATTGACGCCCCTTACAAGACGCCCGCTCCTGCCGGCAGCGCCTATCCGTTCCAAGGAGAATTCATTTCGGGTGAATGGCGCGGCATCGTTCAAGCCAATGGCGTTCCCGAAGATATGTGCGAGACCAGGTTAGCTCAGGTTGAGTTTTCACTCCGCCAATCTATCGAGGCGCAGCTTGAGCGATTTGACGCCTAACCCTTCCATCTATTTTCTGCTCCTTATGTAGGACATTGCATGATGACCACACCAGCACCGTTTGAGAAAGACCGACCCGCCGGCATTTGCCGCCGCGGCGGGACGGTGCGCGATCAGCGCGTTGTTCTATCGCATGGCAGCCGCGGTAAGGTCTGCGCGATCTCATCGACGATGTCTTTGTCGCCTGCTTCGACATCGAGGTGCTACCCGCTGGACGAACAGGTGGCGTAAAATGAAGCCATGTCAAAGTCCAAACGGATCAAGGAAGAGCTGGCTTGGCTTAAGGTCGTCTTTAGCCTACCGCGGGCCACGAACGCCTGAAATAACTGAGGGTTTTCACGCGTGGTCGGCTGCACCGCAACGTTGGGTGACACCTCGTTACTCAGACTTGCGTCAAGAGCGCCTCTTCCGCTTTCCTGGGCAGATCCAAGAGAACAAAGTAGATTTCGGGGTAGAGATAATCCTCCACGGATTCATCTACAACCCGCAGATAACCTTCCTTGGCGGCCGCGTCATCGGGAAGAACTCGGTACACTTTGCCTTTTTCCAAATCATCACAGTCTTTGCTCTCGATACAGAGTGCAAACTTGTTACGCTGTTGTGTCTGTGCCATAGCCGTCAATCCAATAATCTCTTAATTTTCATCTTCTTCTTGCCAACGCCGTGGGATTCGTACCAATGCACCTCGGCCGTCCGGACGCTACCGTTTCCCAGTCTCACTGTAGCGACGCCTTTGAGCTTCCGCCACCGCCCAGGACCATACTGTTTTCGAAGACGCATAATGTCCCGGATGCGACCGCCGACAGCGATGGTTTCCACATCCGCTACTGTTCCTATGATTTCGAAATACATCGGTTATTCTCACGACAAAGCCTACCGTTTCTATGCTGCCCGACGCAACTGGAGAAGCTGTAATGGTCTGGGTTCCTATCGTTGCACTCACTGTTCTGGTGGTAAGCCTTCTCATCGTGGTTCGCGATGCAGCCGCGCATAGCCGAGAATAGCGACCTGACAACGCTCCGGCCGACGTACCGGAAACGTGGTTGTCTCCCTCACGCATTTGAGGTCTGTAGTGGCCGAGATCGGGTTATAGACAATGAGCACACCAGCGCCATTTGAAAAAGATCGACCCACCGGCATTCGCCGGCGGGGCGGGAAAGTGCGCGATCAACGTATTACCTTGTCACATGGCAGCGGCGGCAAGGCGATGCGCGATCTCATCGACGATGTGTTCGTCGGCAGCTTCGATAATCCGGCGCTTGCGGAGCTTGAGGATCAGGCGCGGTTTCGGCTTTCCGACCTGCTGGCGCACGGCGACAGGCTTGCGTTCACCACCGATTCCTACGTAGTTGATCCGCTGTTTTTCCCCGGCGGCGATATTGGCGCCCTTGCCGTCAATGGCACGGTCAACGACCTCGCGGTCAGCGGCGCGAAGCCGCTGTTTCTGAGCTGCGCGATGATTCTCGAAGAAGGGCTGGACGTGGATGTTCTGCGCAAGGTCGCGCACTCCATGCGCGATGCCGCAAAAGCTGCGGGTGTGACCATTGTTACCGGTGACACCAAGGTCGTGCCGCGTGGCAAGGCGGACAAGTTATTTATCAACACGGCGGGCATCGGCGTCATTCCGAAACACGTCGAGATCGCCGCAAATCAGGCCAGGCCAGGCGACGCGATCATCGTCAACGGCCTGATCGGAGACCACGGCGCGGCGATCCTGAACGCGCGCGGCGACCTGGCGCTGGATACCGACCTCGAAAGCGATTGCCAGCCATTGAACGGACTGATCGATGCGTTGCTCGCCGCGTGTCCCGAGATTCACAGTCTGCGTGACGCCACCCGCGGCGGTGTCGCGACGGTGCTCAACGAGTTCGCGCAAGCCGCCTGTGTCTCCATGCACATCATCGAGACCGCGTTGCCCATCCGCGAGGAAGTCAAGGGCGTGTGCGAGATCTTAGGGCTAGATCCGCTGTACATGGCCAACGAAGGCAAGCTGGTCGCGATCGTGCCCGGCGCGCATGCGCAAACCGCGCTCGAAGCCATGCGCGCCCATCCGGCCGGCCGCGATGCCGCCATCATCGGCGAGGTCAGCGCCGCGCCGGAAGGCGTGGTGACGATGGCGACCGTGTTCGGCGGCGAGCGCATCGTGGACATGCTGGTGGGCGAGCAATTGCCCCGCATCTGTTGAGCCGCACATGAACGTCGCGACTGGAAAATGTCTTACGATCGCCGATCACGGCAAGGTCAGGCATCTCAGCTATGCGGGATTGCTCGACTTTCACCAAGGCGATTCGTGGTGGGGTCTGAGCGTAGGTTTTCGCGCCTTGCAGCTTGCGGGCAAGATGCTTTCCAGGAAGCAACTCTGGGATCGGGAGCACCTGCGGGTAAGGAGCGGCCATCCCGGCGCCGGCGTGCGCGACGCGGTCGAGTACGTAACGCACTGCGTCAGCCGCAAACGTTTTTATCTCGCGATGCCCGCGCACGCCATGCGGTGCAGTAGGGATATGCGCTTTGAATGGCGGATAAGCGATGAATGCGAGACCGTGGTGGTGCGTCTGCGCCGGGGCTTTGTGCCCAACGCTTTTTTTGACCTGCTCGACCGGCTCAATACGCCGCAAGAGCGGCCTGAGGATCACCAGCGTTTCGATGACTGCAAGCGCGAGTTATCGAATCGACTGTGGCGCGTGCGGCTCGAAGACCCGTTCGTGGTCGCTGTATTGAGCGCCAAGGCGAACAGCCATGCATGAGCTGGGCATCACGCAGAGCATCGTCGAGATGGTCGCTGGACGGGCGGCCGATGCGCGCATCCAGCGTGTGACCGTGGAGATCGGTAAACTCTCCGCGATCCTGCCGGACGCGATTCGTTTTTGTTTCGATATCTGCGCGCAGGGCACGGCGGCCGAAGGCGCGGCGCTGGAGATCATTGCCGTGCCGGGGCGCGGACGGTGCCGGGACTGCGGGCGCGAGCAGGCGATGGACCATTGGCTGGCGAGCTGCGCGTGCGGCGCCTGCGGTCTGCAATGCATCGCCGGTGAAGAGCTGAAAATCAAGTCGATGGAGGTGATCTGATGTGCGCGAACTGCGGCTGTTCCGATCATGATGCTGTCACAGTGACCGCGCTGGCCGATGGTCATGCCAGGCCCGCCGAAATGCCCGCGCAGCATATGCATGACCATGACCATGACCATGACCACGATAATCATGCACACGGCGATCATGATCACGCTCACCCACACGCGCATAACCATAATCGCCCGCACCACGAGCACGAGCATGGTCATGCGCATCAGCACGGCACGTTGATCGCGCTGGAGCAGGAGGTGCTCGCCAGGAACAGTCAGCTGGCGGAACGCAATCGCGGCTGGTTCGAGGGCCGCAACATTCTCGCGCTGAACCTCGTCAGTTCGCCCGGCGCCGGCAAGACCACCTTGCTGGAACGCACGATTCGCGACCTGCATGATGAGCCGGTGATCAGCGTGATCGAGGGCGACCAGGCGACCTTCAACGACGCCGAGCGCATCGGCGGCACCGGCTGCAAGGTGGTGCAGATCAACACCGGCGCCGGCTGCCATCTGGACGCCGACATGCTGGCGCGCGGACTCAAGCAGCTCGCGCCGCCGCTGGATTCGGTGGTGATGATCGAAAACGTCGGCAATCTCGTGTGCCCGGCGCTGTTCGATCTGGGCGAGCGCGCGAAAGTCGTAATCCTTTCAGTCACCGAGGGCGACGACAAGCCGGTGAAGTATCCGCACATGTTCCGGGCGTCGCGCTTGATGATCCTCAACAAGATTGATCTGCTGCCGCACGTCAGCTTCGACGTCGAGCGCTGTATCGATTACGCGCGGCGCATCAATCCGGATATCGAAGTGTTGCAGCTGTCCGCAACGACCGGCGAGGGTATGAATGACTGGTATGTCTGGCTCAGGCGGCAGGTTGCTGTCGATCACGTGGCCGAAGCGACCCCGTGACCGCGGTGCTGCTGCTCGGCTTTCTCATCGGCATGCGCCACGCCGTGGAGGCCGATCACGTGGCGGCGGTGGCAACTCTGGCGACCCGCGGCCCGTCAGTCGCGGAGGCGGTACGGCAGGGCGCGGTGTGGGGTCTGGGGCATACGCTGACCTTGCTGGTGGTCGGCTCGACCGTCTTGTTGTTGAACGCAGTTGTTCCCGAGTCCGCGGCCCACGCCCTGGAATTCGCCGTAGGTGTGATGCTGGTGATCTTGGGGATCGACGTGCTGCGCCGACTATGGCGCGAGCGCATCCATTTTCACTCGCACCGGCACGCCGACGGCGCGGAGCATTTCCATGCTCACGCGCACGATTCCGGCGCCAGCCACGATCCCGTGCATCATGACCACGAACATCGCCGGCGCTTTCCCGTTCGCGCGCTGCTGATTGGCGCCATGCACGGCATGGCCGGTTCGGCCGCGCTGATTCTGTTAACTCTGGAAACGGTGGGCAAGCCGGCCGTCGGCATCCTCTACATTGCGCTGTTCGGCCTCGGTTCCATCGCGGGTATGGCGGCGCTGTCCGTGGTAATCGCCGTACCGCTTCGCTACTCGGCGCACGGGCTCACCCGCCTGCACAACTCTCTGCGGGGCACGATCGGCGTGGTAACCATCACCTTGGGCGGGTTGTTGATGTTTCAGGTAGCGTCTTGATCGCGGACCATGCCGTGTCGTCGAACGCTCGCTCTCTCAGTCTAACATCATCCAGTTGATCTCCCATTCGGCCTGTTCGCTCACCACGGTAAGCTCAAGGCTCGCGGCCATCTCGGACACCTTGTACTCCGCCGTGGACGCGCTAGCTTGGGCATTTGTGGGATAGATCAAGATATGCAGCGCGTACCAGCCACGCCAAACCAGACGGTGCTCCTGAGTATAGATGGCGGCCACGGCCAGAATCACAAGCAGGCGCAGACTCCGGTAAGAAAAGATCTTCTCAAGTGCCGAATGTTAGCCACGGCCGTGTCGATTGTCGCGCATGCTCGAGCCTTGCCCCCGGATTGGCGAAACCGCGTCGCAGTCGCAGCCCGGGTGGTGTAGTGTAAGCGGCCCATGAACACGTTTTTCAGAGCCATTCTGGTCGCGTGCGGAACTCTCTTCGTGGCGCTGGGGTTTATCGGCATCTTCGTGCCCGGCCTCCCCACCACGCCGTTCCTGCTGCTCGCGGCGTGGTGCTACGCGCGCAGCTCCGAGCGCTTCCATCGCTGGCTGCTCAGCAATCGGTGGTTCGGCGAGTATATAAAAAACTATCAGGAAGGCCGCGGCATGCGACTGCGCGACAAGACGCTCGCGCTGCTGCTGATGTGGACCACCATGGGCTGGACAATTCTGTACATCGTCCCCGTCTGGTGGGGCAAGCTGCTGCTGCTCGCGGTCGCGCTCGGCGTTACGATACACCTGCTGAGGATCAGAACGTTACGTCCCTTGACCCAGGATCGAGACGTTGCAGGGGGAAGGTTTTCGAAAGCACTGGATTTCGACCGCGAGTGAGCCTTGTTAAAAACGGGCAGAAGCCTGCGTCAAATTTATAGCCGGCATGAGAGTCACCATTGAGCGACCCACCGTTCACAGCGACCCGCGCGGCATTGTCTTCGATCCATTGCCGGGCAACGATCTCCCCGCGCAGCGCAACGTGCACATGGTGCTGACCGAACCAGGCGCGGTGCGCGGTAATCACTATCACATGCGCGGCACGGAAGTCCTGGCCGGCGCCGGCCCGCTGCTGATTCGCCTGCGCGATGGCGAAGAGCGTATGGAACTGAATATCTACGCAGGTGAAGTCATCCGGCTCACCATTCCCGCCGGCGTCGCGCACGCGATCAAGAACGTCGGCGACAAGCCCAGCGCGATCGTGTCGTTCAGCACGGAGCCGTATGACAGCGAGAAGCCGGATGTGGTGCGGGAGGTGCTGATCGAAGCATGAGTCGACCGGATTGATGCAATGGTTGCTTGCATGCTTGACAAAGTGGCCGCCGATTTCCCCGCCGATTATGTGTCTTTACGTTCGCTCGCCTCAATGAGCTGGGCGAGCAACCCCCGCATCGCCTTCTGATCAGGCAAAAAGAACCTCGCTCTGGAATCCTTGTCGCCGACGTGAATCGACCAAGCGTCCTCGGGCATACGCGCGAACAGGTCTTCGTCGGTGCGGTCGTCGCCCGCGGCAAGACAGAAGTCGGGTGCGGGGAGATGTTCGAGGCGGGTCAATAGTTCGCCCTTGTTGGCCCAAACGGGTTTTACTTCCACGATTTTCTCGCCGCGAAACGCGCGCAGTTCCGTCTCCGAAAGCAATTGTTCCAGGGTGGAAACCAGTTCGTTTGCGAGCCACTCGCCGAACACCGGATCGGACATGCGGTAATGCCACACCAGCGCGCATTCCTTTTCCTCAATGAGGCTGCCGGGGGTGCGATCGACGAAGTGTTCGAGCACGCCGAGCACGCGCTCTTTCCACCGATCCGTGTAATTCTCGCGCGAATGCTCCCAGGTCATGGTCTCCGGCGAGCGCATGATCGCGCCGTGCTCGGCCGCCAGCCACAGGCCGGGTACCTCACCCAGCCAGTTTCCCAGATCGGTTCGCGAACGGCCGGATATGATAACCACCGTGTTCGCGTCGTCGTTCGCTAGTTTGTTTAGCAGGGTCAGTAATTCGGGCATTGGCGCGGCGTCCCGCGGTCGCTTGGCGAATGGCACGAGCGTCCCGTCGTAATCCAGCAGCAGTTGGCGGCGTTGTGTCTGTCGATATAAATCGATCAGGTCCGCGATCGGCAATGCCTTGGCCTTGGCGGACGGATGCGCCTCGCGTGAGGCGGCGGCGTCGCTCAAGTTGGAGAGAAAACGCGCGCCCCACTTGTACACGTCGTTGCGCACCACACGCTTGTGCAGGGCCTCAATGCGCTCGCGCCGCTGGTCGTCCGGCAGCGACAATGCGTGCTCGATGGACTCCGCCGTGCGCTCCTCGTCGTAGGGGTTAACCAGAAACGCCTCGCCCATCTCGGCGGCGGCGCCGGCAAACTCGCTCAGGATAAGTCCACCCGCCTGATCTTGCTGGCACGCGATGTATTCTTTGGCGACCAGGTTCAGCCCGTCGCACAGCGGCGTGACCCAGGCCAGCTCGGCCGCCGCGTACAGTGCCGCCAGTTCCGGGCGCGGGAGATTGCGGCGAATGTAGATGATGGGTGTCCAGTCCGGCGTACTGAAATCGCCGTTAATTTCGCCCACCAGTTCGTCCACTTCGTGGCGCAACTCCTTGTACATGGGAATATCCTCGCGGGAAGGCACCGCGACTTGAATCAGCACGACGCGACCGCACAGCTCGGGCGCCTGCCGCAAGAGCCGTGCGAAGGTGCGCAGGCGTTCGGGGATGCCCTTGGTGTAGTCCAGGCGGTCGACGCCGAGTAGGATGCGTCGCTCCGCGAATCGTTCCCGCAGGTTCGCCAGGCGCTGTTTCGTTTCCTCGTCTTTTTCCAGCAGATCGCTGAATCCTTTTGGCGCGATGCCGATGGGCAGCGCATCCAGCCGCACGGCGCGGTCCCCGCATTGCACGCGGTCCATGTGACTGTCGAACCCCAGAATCCGCAGCACGGAATTGCGGAAGTTCTGCAAATAGGCGTGCGTATGAAACGCCAGATAATCCGCGCCCAGCAGCCCTTGCAGCAGCTCCTCACGGCGCGGCAGCAGGCGGAACATGCTTGAGGACGGGAACGGTGTATGCAGGAAGAACCCGATGCGCGCCTCCGGCGCCGACTCGCGCAACATGTGCGGCAACAGCAGCAGGTGATAGTCGTGAATCCAGATCAGGTCGTCCGGTTTCAAGTGCTCGAGGATCACGTCCCGGTAGCGCTGGTTCGCTTCGACGTAAGCCTTCCAGTATTCGGGGTTGAACTTCATCAGCGATGGAAAATGGTGCAGCAGCGGCCACAAGGTCTGGTTCGAATAGCCCTCGTAGAAGCCGTAAGCCACCTCCGGCGGCAACTCCACGGCCAGGCATCCTTCCTGCGTTGCCCAGTGATCCAGCAGTTGCTTTCGTTCAGGATCGTCGGTATCGCTGGTGTCGCCGGACCAGCCGACCCAGATGCCGCTGGACTGCGCGAGCAGCGGCTCCATTGCAGTAGCCAGTCCGCCGGAGCTCTTCTCCGCCTGCCACTGGCCGTCAGTGTGCTTTAGCGTGAAGGGCATGCGGTTCGAAACGACGATGAGTCGCTGCGTCGTGTTTTTTTGCGAGGACATGGAGCTCCGTTAAATCGGCGGTAAAGGTGCAGGGATTGTAACGTAAGGGGCGCCCGTGTAAGGCACTTTTGCGTCGCGACATGACGGCGCCCTGCTGACAGCGGCCGTCAACGGTGATGGGTGCCAAGCGAACAGGCTAGGGAGCGTAAGCTATATTACATGTCATGCAGAGCGATAGTTTCCGATGCCAGCGAACGCTGTCCGCGCGTGGCGGCATCGAGCAGCGCCGCCGCCGCGCCGCCGACCACGCTTAATTAACCAAAGCTGTAGTGAGGAGAGATTCCGATGAGCAAATACAGAGATCGTCTGCCGCAACTGAACGGCCGCCTGTTCGTGACCGACAGCGGGCTGGAGACACAACTGATCTTTCATGATGGCCTGGAACTGCCTTACTTCGCGGCCTTCGACCTGCTAAAAAACGACGAGGGCACCGATCGGCTGCGTCGCTATTATGCGCGCTATGCGGAAATCGCCCGCACGCACGACTTGGGCCTGGTGCTGGAGGCGCCGACCTGGCGCGCCAACCCCGACTGGGCGGAAAAGCTCGGTTATGACGCGCCAGCGCTCACACAGGCCAATAGAAAGGCCATCGATCTCATGCTCGAAATTCGGCGGCGCTACGAGACGGCGAACTCGCCGATGGTCATCAGCGGCACCCTGGGCCCGCGCGGCGATGGCTATGCGCCTGACAATCGCATGAGCGTCGAACAGGCTTGCGATTATCATGCGCCGCAAATCGAGACGTTTACGCAGACGGACGCCGATATGGTCGCGGCGTTCACGATCAACTACGTCGAGGAAGGTGTGGGCATCGTGCGTGCCGCGAAGGCTCACGGCATGCCGGTGACGATCTCGTTCACCCTGGAGACCGATGGCCGTCTGCCGTCAGGCGACTCCCTGGCGCAGGCCATTGAGCGCACGGAAGCCGAGACCGCATACCCAGCGTACTACATGATCAACTGCGCGCATCCCTCGCACTTCGAGCACGTGCTGCGCGGGCCAAGCGCGTGGCGCGAACGCATACGCGGTCTACGCGCCAACGCCTCGAAGCGCAGCCACGCCGAACTGGACGAGTCCACTGATCTCGATGACGGCGATCCGGCGCAACTGGGTCGCGAATACCGGGGGTTGCAAGGATGGCTTCCGAATCTCACCGTCGTCGGCGGCTGCTGCGGCACGGATCATCGCCACGTAGAGGCGATATGCGAAGCGCTGACCGCGGGTAAATGAAAAAAAGGTTGATGCATTGTAAGGTCTCCCCGAAGCCTGCCCCTTCGACAAGCTCTGAGCAGCGTCGAAGGGGTCGCGATGACAAAGTGTGACTTACGCTGAGACTCCGTAACACATGTGTCGCGAGCCCGTCGGCGATCAGCTTGGAGGCCGCCGGAATTTGAGGCCGTTTTTTTTATACGCTTAATCTCGACACGCCGCATTTTTTGCACCATGATCCGGGGTGGAGAGGCTGACTGGCGATAAGCGCGTCACGTTTCGAATCGAGCTACAGCACGGGCAGTTTCCTGACCGGCTGATAGCCTACTGCCAGCATGGCGTGCCCGCCGTTTAATGATGCTGTACGCGGGGCAGTTCGAATCGCGCGGAGCTATTCCCTAGGCACATACGGACACAAAAAATCTCCAGGACGGTCAGCGGCGCGGTCGGACGAGTTCTTCGTCAGCGCCTTGCGATAACAACGCGCGGATATACAACGCGCGGCGCACACGAAGGGGAACAAGAAATGACACGAGCGGTTGATCTGGCCTGGATCGATTACGCGGTCATGCTCATCTATTTCGTTTTCGTGCTCGGCATCGGCTTCTCCCTGAAGCGCTTCATGCGGACGAGTACGGACTTTTTTCTCTCCGGCCGTTCGATGCCCGCCTGGATTACGGGTCTCGCCTTCATCTCCGCCAATCTCGGCGCGCAGGAAGTGATCGGCATGGGCGCATCTGGCGCGAAATACGGCATTGCCACCAGCCATTTTTATTGGATCGGCGCGATCCCCGGCGATGGTCTTCGTGGGGCTGTTCATGATGCGGTTTTATTACGGCTCGCGCGCACGCTCGGTGCCCGAATATTTGAGGCTACGCTTCGACGAGAAGACGCGCGGTCTGAACGCGATTTCGTTCGCGGCAATGACGATCTTTTCCTCCGGCGTGTCGATGTACGCGATGGGCAAGCTGTTTAATTTATTGCTCGGCTGGGATTTCGATACCAGCATGATAATCGCCGCTACCATCGTGCTCGCCTACATTTTCTTGGGCGGTCTGACCAGCGCGATTTACAACGAGGTGCTGCAATTCTTTCTCATTGTGTGCGGTTTCGTTCCGCTCGTATTTCTGGGGTTGCGCGATGTTGGCGGCTGGGACGGGCTGGTAGCTAAATTGACTACCGTATCGACCGCGGGCGGCTACCCGGAAACTGCTTATACGCAGTCCTGGGCGTTCATGGGCGACCCTTCGCAGAATCCCATTGGTGTGGAAGTGTTTGGCCTGATGTTGGGGCTGGGTTTCGTGCTCTCTTTCGGTTACTGGTGCACGGACTTTCTGGTGGTGCAGCGGGCAATGGCGGCCAAATCGCTGGCGGACGCGCAACGCACGCCGATTATCGCGGCCTTCCCGAAGATGCTGTTTCCATTTCTGGTGATCCTGCCCGGCATGCTCGCGCTGGTGGTTGGAACGGGTGCGGTGGCTGTGAAACCGGACGGCTCCGCAACGCAAACTGCGTCATCATCCACGGCCTCAGCCGATTCGACGCGGGATCGGAAAGGCGAAGATGAAACCGTAACCAATGCCGCCTCGACCAATACGTTTGGTCGCGGCATCATCCCGCTGAAGATCGACGCGGCGACTGGCGAACCGCTGGTCGATGCGCGCGGGAGGATGGTGCTCGATTACGATCTCGCCACACCCATGATGCTCGTGCACTATTTTCCCGCCGGATTGCTGGGGCTTGGACTGACGGCCTTGCTCGCGTCATTCATGTCCGGGATGGCCGGCAATGTGACCGCGTTCAACACCGTGTGGACTTACGATATTTATCAGAGTTACATCCGCAAAGGGGCGAGCGACGCGCATTACCTGTGGATGGGCCGCATCGCGACAGTGTTTGGTATCGCGCTGTCGATCGCGGCGGCTTACGTCGCGGCGTCCTTCAACAACATCATGGACCTGTTGCAACTCGTATTCGCGTTCGTCAACGCGCCGCTGTTCGCGACCTTCGCGCTCGGCATGTTCTGGAAGCGCACCACCGGGCATGGCGCATTCACCGGCCTCGTTGCGGGCACTGTGGCCGCCTCAATCCATCACGGGCTATCGCTCGCGGACGGTGCAGTGGTCGGCATCAAGGGTGGATACTTAGGCATTATGAATACGTATCCCAGCGAGCTGGCGCAGACCTTCTGGACTGCGATCGCGGCGTGGACCACCTGCTTTGTGGTCACCATCGTCGTGAGTCTGCTGACGCGTCCGCGCCCGGCCGACGAACTGAAAGGCCTGGTCTACTCACTCACCTCGAAGCCGAAATATACGCAGCAGGTCTGGTACAAGCGGCCGGCGCTGCTGGCGGTTGTGGTGCTGACGTGCACCCTGGCCCTCAATTTCATTTTCTTTTAATGCAGGAGCGAACGCGTGGCACTGGATATCAGAATACCGATCGGCGCGATGTTCGCGATCATCGGCCTGCTACTTTTTGTGTACGGAGTGTTCACCGCCGCGGGCCCGCGGGTGTACGAGAAATCGCTCTCGATCAATGTCAACCTTTGGTGGGGCGCCGCCATGCTGGTGTTCGGTCTGGTCATGTTTTATTTCGGGCGCCACGGGAACTCCAGCGTACGCCTGGCCGAAGAGTCGGCCGAAGGGCGCGCCATGGAAGCGCATGAGCACAGCGCCCGGCTGAAACAGGATTGATCCAGAAGTAATGGGCCGACGCACATGACGGAAATCGAAGACACCGGGATGCGCAAGCGGCAGATCGCGCTCAAGGACGGGCGCTACATGATTTTTTACACGTTTGAGGACGACTCCCGATCCCCCACTGACGAAGACTCCGGGACGAGCGGTTCCAGGTCTGCTCCGGAAGCAAAAGCGCCATCCGGCCGCCAACGCGATGTCTGAATTGCGCTGGAACCCGCTGCTCGGTGAATGGGTGGCGATCGCCACGCACCGGCAGGCGCGCACCTTTCTGCCCCCCGCGGATTTCTGCCCGCTGTGTCCGACTCGCGCGGATGGATTTCCGACCGAAGTACCCGAGGCGAGTTACGACATCGTGGTCTTCGAAAATCAGTTCCCGTCCTTGCGCATGCAGCCGCCCGTGCCGGCCGTGGACGGCACCGAGTTTTATGCGGTACGCCCGGCGCAAGGCGTATGCGAGGTAGTGATTTATTCACCCGACCACGAAACCACGCTTGCTCAGCAGCCGGTCGAGCAGATACACAAGCTGGTGCGGGTGTGGACGGATCGCTTTACCGCACTTGGCGAGCTCGATTTCGTAGACTATGTGTTCGAATTCGAGAACAAGGGTGAAGCGATCGGCGTCACCCTGCATCATCCGCACGGGCAGATTTACGGCTATCCATTCATTCCACCGCACGTCGCCCGCGAGCTGACGCAGGCGCGGATTTATCACGAAGGCACCGGCCGCTGCCTGATCTGCGACATCGCGGATCAGGAGCGCGAAGACGGACGCCGGATCGTGGCGCAGAACGAATCGTTTGTCGCCGTAATCCCATTCTTCGCGCGGTGGCCTTATGAACTGCACATTTATTCCAGGCGTCATCAGCAGGCGCTGCCGGATCTGACATCGGCCGAGCAGCGCGATCTGGCCACGATACTCAAGATGGTGCTGATGGCTTTCGATAAGCTGTTCGAGCTGTCGTTTCCTTACATGATGGTGCTGCACCAGCGCCCGGTCGATGGCGGCGCGTACGATTACTATCATTTTCATATCGAGTTTTACCCGCCGCTGCGCACCGCCACGAAGCTCAAGTACCTGGCAGGTAGCGAGACCGGCGCGGGTCTCTTCATCAACGATACGCTGGCCGAGGATAAAGCCGCCGAGCTGCGTGGCTACATCGCGCCTGCCGTCTGGCGACGAAAAGCTGGTGGCGATGATTGATCTGGCGCGGCTACGCGACGCCTTTCGCGCGCATTACGGCGGCGAACCGCGCCTGTTCCGCGCGCCGGGCCGTGTGAACCTGATCGGCGAGCACACCGATTACAACGACGGCTTCGTGCTGCCGATGGCCATCGATCGTGAAGTCGTCGTGGCCGCAGCCGCGCGCGATGATCGGCGGGTGCGCGCCTTTTCGCTCGATCTCGATGCCGCGGTGGAATTCGATCTCGATCGACCGGGGCCGAAACGGCGCGGATCCTGGCTGGATTATCTGGAGGGCGTGGCGCAGGCGCTGGAAGCGACCGGCGTGCGACTGACGGGCGCCGAATTGGCGATCACCTCGGACGTACCGGTGGGAGCGGGATTGTCGTCGTCGGCCGCGCTGGAGGTGGCGGCAGGGATGGCGCTGACATCGGTTTCGCGGGCAAATGTCGGAAAGCTTGATCTTGCGCTTGCCGGGCAGCGTGCCGAGCACGACTACGTCGGCATCAATTGCGGCATTATGGATCAGTTTACATCCGCCCTGGCGCGCGCCGGCCACGCGCTGCTGATCGATTGCCGCTCACTCGAGTGGCGGGACATCCCGCTCTCAACTTCGCACGCCCGTGTTGTGATTTGCGATTCACACGTCAAGCATGAACTGGCGATTTCGGCGTACAACACGCGGCGCGCGGAGTGTGAAAGCGGTGTCAAGCTGCTGAATAAAATTCTGCCGGATATTCGTGCGCTGCGCGATGTGAGCACCGCGGATTTTCGTCGGCACGAAGCTCAGCTCCCGGACAGGGTCAGGCGACGCTGCCGGCATGTCATCACCGAAAACGAACGTACCCTGGGTGCCGCGAATGCCCTAAGCGTGAACGATTTCGACGTGATGGGACGGCTGATGTGCGCCTCGCACGCCTCCATGCGGGACGACTATGAGATCAGTTGCGAGGAGCTGGATACTCTGGTCGAGATCGCCATGACGGTCAACGGGGTGTATGGCGCGCGCATGACCGGCGGCGGCTTCGGCGGGTGTACGGTGAACGTCGTCGCCCGTGATGCACTGGATCGGTTCAGGGAGGTTGTTGTCAGCGGCTACAGGACGGCGGCGCGCAAGGCGCCGACCCTCTATGTTTCGGAGGCCGCCGATGGCGCCAGTGAAGTGCGCTTTCCGGGGAGCAAGAAAAATAGCTGATTACGGTCTCGTTAAGTGCGTTTCATCGCCTTTTTAGCAGTACTTTCTACCACTCGTCTCCCCTAAACCCCCACCTAATCTTTCCATTGTAGATCGCGAGCGCCATGCTTGTTAGGTTCAGGTTTCGTCGTCAATAGACGACGACTCCAAGTTGCAACGGGCAGTGAGTTGCAAATTACCAACTTTAGGCTATAAAAATACAACAGATGCCGCTAAATGGATATTAGGGAGGGGATCAGCATGGTATGCACGACATCTTTTGGGACCACCGCGGTTGCGGCGCAACCACGGCGTGCGCTGCTCGCAGCAGCGCTGCTTACGACTTTTGTAGCGACTGCCGTGGCTCAGAATGGGGTCGGTACAACAACCGCCGTGCTCGCAGATGCTTACGCTGCACCGTCGGCGGCTGCTTCCGCTGCGGTGAAATCCGTGGGCTTGGAAGGGCGTTCCGAACTTTCTGTCGCCAACGTTAGCTACACGAACCCCGTCCTCGCTGGTAATTATCCCGACCCTTCCGTGATACGCGTTGGCAAGGATTATTGGGCCACTTCGACCTCTTCGGGCTGGGCGCCGCAGTTTCCGATTCTGCACTCGCGCGATCTGGTCAACTGGACTGTTGCCGGTTCCGTTTTCCAGCAGCGGCCCGCATGGTCCGACGGCAACTATTGGGCGCCGGAAATTTCGCATCATCGCGGCCGATACCTCGTTTATTATGTGGCCCGCAAGCTTGACGGTGGTCGTTGCGTGGCGGTAGCGAGCGCGCGGCAGCCGACCGGTCCTTATCAGGATCACGGTCCGCCTGGTGTGCCAGAAGCTGGGATCCATCGATCCCATGGCGGTAAGAGACGAGCATGGCTCGCCTTATCTCGTCTGGAAACGCGGCGGCAATGTCCACAATCTTCCGACACCGATTCTGGCGCAAAAATTAACGCAAAATGGGTTGAAGCTGATCGGTGAGCGCACCGAGCTGATCCGCAACGATACCCCGTGGGAAGCCAACGTCGTCGAAGCGCCATTCATCACCCGTCACGGCGGCTGGTTCTACATGTTCTACTCAGGCGATGACTGCTGCAGCATGCAGTGCAATTACGCGCTGGGCGTCGCGCGCTCGCCTTATCTGCTTGGCCCCTGGGAGAAGAATCCTGCGAATCCGATTTTAAAAGGCGATGACCAATGGATTTGTCCCGGACATGGCAGCGTCGTGAGCGAGAACGGTCGTGATTTCCTCATGTATCACGCCTTCCGCGAAAACGCCGCTTACGTCGGGCGTCAGGCGTTGATCGACGAAGTGTCATGGGGTGCCAATCAGTGGCCCATGATCAACGTCAGCAGCACCCCGAGCGGACATGCGCCGTCGCCCCATGGCATCGAAGCGCAAAACGCCGAATTCTCGTTCACCGATAATTTCGATTCCCCCGGGCTGACCCCCGGCTGGCAGTGGCCGCAGGCGAATCAGCCATCCACGGGTCTGAGTCCGGTACGAAACGGCTGGCTATCGCTTGCCCCATCGAATGCGCGTGCGCACGATGTGGTCGGTGCGGTCATGGCGCGCGCGACGACCGCCGCGGATTATGTGGTAACCACGGTCGCCGACACGCGCGGCATGAAGCCGGGCGCATTGGCGGGACTGGCGGCCTTTGGCGATGGTTACAACGCTCTGGGCGTCGCGGCCGGTGACGGAAAAGTTATCGTTTGGCGGCGTGAAAACGGCCTGCACAGGATTGTTGCGATTGTCCCCGCGCCGAACGCGCCGCTGGTGCATCTGCGTATGAGCGCGTCCGGCGGCTATCGATTCCGTTTCGCGGTGAGTGATAACGGGCGGGACTGGCATAACGTCGGCGGGAATAAAGGCGTCGATCTACCGCCGTGGAACCATTCGGTGCGCGTGGCGCTGACCTCCGGTGGCGCGAAGGGCGCGGTGGCGAGATTCGACGGCTTGCGCATGGTTTCCTCACAACCCGCGGCGGCGAACACAGCGATGTTGGCTGGCAATTAACAGGTGGTGCATGGATCGCGCTGAATTCATACGAACCGAAGCGGAGGTCGTCATGAAAGGTGCAAAGCGATGCTGCGGCGCAATGCTTTTGCTCGCGTGCTCTTCTCTGACGTGGGGTGACAATATCAAACATGCGGCTGAACCGGGTATCGAAAGCGTAGCTTTCAGTTCAACACCCGACGGCACGCCGGTCGAGCTTTACACGCTCCGGAACAATCAAGGCGCGCAGGCCAGGATCATGACCTACGGCGGTATCGTGGTGTCGCTGAAGGTGCCAGATCGTGACGGCGGGATGGCCGATGTCGTGCTGGGATACGACAGCTTGTGGGGCTACGTCGATAACAATCCGTACTTCGGCGCCATCATCGGTCGCTATGGCAACCGGATTGCGAACGGCCGGTTTACGCTAAATCGTCAAACCTATCGGCTCGCCACAAACAATGGTGAAAATCACCTGCACGGCGGCGTCAAGGGCTTCAACAAGGTGGTCTGGACGGCAAAAGAGGTCGAGCGCGAAAACGGTCCGGCGCTGCAACTCAGTTATCTGAGTCCGGATGGCGAGGAGGGTTACCCCGGCAAATTGCGCGCGACGGTTGTTTATGCGCTCACGCACGAAAATGAACTCAGAATCGATTACGCCGCCACGACCGATGAGCCTACGGTCGTCAATCTCACGCAGCATTCTTACTTCAACCTCGCGGGGGCGGGCCAGGGCGACATTCTCCGGCACGAGTTGATGCTAGACGCGGATCGGTTCACGCCGGTTGACGAAGGTCTGATTCCGACCGGCGAACTGCGCGATGTCAAAGGCACGCCAATGGATTTTACCGAACTCACGCCGATCGGCGCCAGGATCGAGCAGCAGGATCAGCAACTACGGTTCGGTCTGGGCTACGACCACAACTGGGTGCTCAACAACAGCAGCGCAGACCTCGCCCTGGCCGCGCGCGTGTTCGAACCGGGCTCCGGTCGAATCATGGAAGTATTCACCACCGAGCCCGGCATTCAGTTTTACTCCGGCAATTTTCTGGACGGATCGATCACCGGCAAGCGTGGCAAGGTTTATCGCCATCGCTATGGTTTTTGTCTGGAGGCACAGCATTTTCCAGATTCTCCCAACCAGGCGAAGTTTCCATCCACAGTGCTGAATCCGGGCGAGAAGTACGCGCAAACAACGATAACAGGTTCTCCGCGAAATAGTGGGTCTTGCGGACCCGATAGAGCCGCTGTCCCGAAAGGGCGACGGGCGCACTAGGAAAAAGCGATTCCAAACAACCCGATTTGTACTTTATATTGTCGATGTTTTTAGTAGAGTATGAGCCGGCTTGATTTGAACAAGGATTGAATTATGAAACGTCGCGAAGCGCTCAAAGTCGGCCGTATTCGGCCAGAGCAAAACGGCGTTGCAGAGCCCGGAACGCAGCAGTTGCTCGGCCGCCCATAACGCATCGGCCGCCTGCGGCTTGTGTATGAGCATCGTCGCGGCGAGATCGATGCCCACAGCGGCCAGCGCGGGCGCGTACGGCAGATAAGGTGGCGCGATCCACGCCTGCCAGCGGCCGTCGCCGTGCACCCGCGCGAGCGCCGGCATCAGAAGCCGTAACGCGCCGCTTGCCTGCGGTTCGCAAAGGATCTCGGTCAGCGCACCAGCCGGCCAGCCGCCCCCCGGCAACGCCGCGTCCAGCGCGGCGAAACCGGTCTCGATGCCAGCCTTTGAATTATCGCCATCGCGTCCCCGCCAAAGCGCGGGAATGTTTTGTGGAAGCTTGTCCAGTCTGGCGCTCACGGCGGAGAACCGCATTGCCACCATCTATTCAAGATTCGATATGTTCACGGCCGAATATTTCCAGCTGTGCGGCGGAGACTGGCAAAGGGGTTGAGAGGTTTGAGACGCCTAACCTAAAGCTCAGCCGCCGCCGGCCCCGGACGTATGGGAGAACCCAGAGATTTGCCCGGCGTCGCTGCAGCGGAATGTCTAAAATGGAAACCACGACTTGCGTTTAGGACTTGAGGTGTCGTTTTGCTCGGCTATTTTTGATCAGACTTCGACACATAGGACACATTGTTTCGCCAAGAGGCTCAACTTCGGCGTGCTGAATAAGATCAATAAGCAGCGCCGCCCTTTCTGTCCTTTTGTAAGGAATGCAATTGTGTTTGCCATCCTCAGGTGGATCAAAAAACACTTTATTGCCGCAAGAACATTCAAAATAGACGACTGCGGCGTTGCAAAGCTGGCACGCTGTCAGATACGACCTGACCTTGGAGCAGTCTACACTATGCGTTGGAATGTAACTCATATGCGCATCAACTCTTACTGAGCTATGTGTCACGCCGCACGCTCGCTAAGCCGCCCAGGCTTTCGAGAAAAGAAAAACGAGACGCCTCCGAGGACTTCAGCTATTTGAGGGTCAGAGGGTTTTTCGCCTTTTTCTTCGAGCAATTGCTCCCAGCGTGCTTCAAGATCTCGCCAAGGAGTTTTGCTGAGACGCTCGATGTTGTACCAATGATAAAGCTCGCCCCAGCTAATGAAGGTGATTCCGTTGGCGTAGAGATGATCTAGTCTGGCCCAAACCTGGTCTACATGTCGTTTCAACATTCTCAATCCTCAGATCAATGAAACGCAGATAATACAAGTTAAAAAATTTAATGGCAATTAAATTTTTTAACTTGTCACTATTTTATGTGGTTTAGTCGTGACCACGCGCCCATCTCGACCCAAGTTAACCGAGATTGCATACTAACAAGTAGCGCCTAACGCGGCTCAGGAAGCACGGCTTTGTTCATTCGCTGAGAATGGGCGGTCGGCGAAGCGCGGGCGCGTCGTGGGCGGCAGTTTGCCCAGTTTCTCTAGTCGTGCCTGAACCGCTCCTTCAGTACGATCATGCTGCTGCGCCAACTCTTTGGTTGACATGGCCGCATCGAAGCGCTCGATCAGCAGCTTGTCTTCTTCATCGTCCCAGGCTTTGCCGGCGTTGCCCGGCAGGCGCTGCTCGCGCCGCTGACGCTCCTCGGCGTGCTCCAGCGCCTTTACTGCCTCGTACAGCGAACGTATGACGCTCGGATATTGATAAGGACTGTCATCCGGAAACACTTCTCCCGTGACGGGATCGATGCCATCCGCCAGGGAGCGGACGGTTTGCAGCGCTTGCGAGATTTCCATTTCACGTTCTCCTTAGCTGAGATGGTTGGAACGGCCTTAAAGACTCCGATTTCGAATCACGCCCACGCCCAGCCCCTCGATGTTGAGTGCGGTGTGGCGTAGATCGATTTCAATTGGGGAAAACTCGGGATTCGCCGCCTCAAGCACAGCCTTGCGGCCGGCGAGTCGCAGGCGCTTGACCGTCACCTCGTCGTCCAGGCGCGCGACCACGATCTGGCCCGATCTCGCCTCGGCCGTTTTGTGCACCGCCAGCAGGTCGCCATCCAGAATGCCGGCGTCGCGCATGCTCGTGCCCTTGACACGCAGCAGGTAATCGGCTTTGGGTTTAAACAGCGCGCGATCCAGCCGGCAATAAGACTCGATGTGCTGCTCGGCCAGGATCGGACTGCCCGCGGCGACCCGGCCGATAATCGGCAACCCATGATCTTTGTTTTCAATGAGGCGGATGCCGCGCGAGGCCGACGGGATCAGTTCGATGGCGCCCTTGCGCGCCAGCGCCTTCAAATGGTCGCGAATGCCGTTGGTCGAGCTTACCCTCATGCCGGCCGCGATCTCGGACACGGTCGGCGGCATGCCGCGGGTCGCAATTTCATCGCGTATGAATTCCAGAACTTCGGTCTGTCGTGCGGTAAGTGAGTTCATGCCGCTTATGCGAATACTGATCTTATAAGCAGTATAAACCCTCGCTGTCGCCGCTGACAATCCCGCGCAACTTATCTCGGTAAAGAAAAACCTAGTGCCGCGTACCTGAACTTTTTGACGGGCGCAGTTTACCGGATCAAACTCTGGGCGAAGACCGTTATGGAGGGCGCCGGTGTTTGACGTAATCGAAAACCGTGTACTACGCTAGAAGTAACCTCTAATTACATGCTGACGAGGAGTCCTCATGAGCTGGAATCTGCAAGGCACTTACGTGGAAAACTGTAGCTGTGACGTCGTTTGTCCCTGTACGGCGAGCGGCTTTTCCGCGCCCGCCGACTATGATCGCTGCCAGGTACTGGGGGCGTTTCATATTGTCTCCGGTGTAGTGGACGGTACGGACGTCAGTGATCTCAACGTGGCGGTAGTCGGCGACACGCCGGCGCAGATGTCCGACGGCAACTGGCGTGTCGGCCTGCTCATGGATGAGCGCGCCGACGATACGCAGGCGCAGAAACTCGCAGCCATTTTTGGCGGCCAGATGGGAGGTCCAATGGCTACTATAGCCCCGCTGATTGGCGAGAACCTTGGGATGGAACGCGCCCCGATCGAGATCAGCGACAATGGCCGCCGCCACAAGGTCAAGATTGGCGACCAGGTCTTCGTCGAGATCGAAGACGCCGCCTCGCCATTCGATCCTGAAGGCGAGCCGCCGAAAATCACCGCCTCGCGACACTTCGCCAACGCAACCATGACCGTCGCGCGCGCGCTTGCTTCTAAAGTGCGGGCTTTCGGGCTAGATTTTTCCCTCGTAGGTCAGAGCGGCTTCTCCACGAATTTCTCCTGGACCGGCTGATTTCGCTGGCTTCGGCGGGTAACGCTCATTACGCGCGGCGCCAGGACACGCCGCGCGTCTCCCTCATGGCAAACACAACGTCACTCAAGCGCGTACAGAGACGCGATCGGGTCATCGTGTTGTTGAGCCTGTGCGCGGTGACGGTCCTCGCCTGGCGCTACCTCGTCGACATGGCAGATATGGAGGATCTATCGGGTGCGATGGCCGCCGCGATGCGCGTGGCGCCGTGGGACTTGACGAGCTTTGCGTTGATGTTTGAGATGTGGGTAGTGATGATGGTTGGGATGATGTTGCCGAGCGCCGCGCCCATGATCCTCCTGTTCGCCACCATCAACCGCAACAACCGTCCGCGCGGCAGCGCATATGCGGCGACCGCCACATTCGTCCTCGGCTACGTTGTCGTGTGGATGGGCTTCAGTCTGCTTGCCACACTCGCGCAGGGCGGCTTGCAGAGCGCCGCGTTGTTGTCGCCCATGCTGGAGAGCACCAGCTCCCAACTCGGAGGCCTGTTGTGCATCGCGGCCGGCGCGTATCAGTGGACGCCTCTGAAACACATTTGCCTGAAATACTGCCGCTCGCCGCTCCAGTTCGTGCTGTTTCACTGGCGCGAGGGTACGCGCGGCGCGCTGCGGATGGGTCTCGAGCATGGCGCTTATTGTCTGGGCTGTTGCGGGTTCCTGATGGGGCTATTATTTGCGGGCGGCGTTATGAACCTGTTGTGGGTGGCTGCCATTGCGCTGTTCGTGCTGGTGGAGAAACTGGCGCCCGGCGGCGAATGGCTGGGGCGTACAGGTGGTGGGGCGATGATTGCCGCGGGGGTTTACATGGTGTCCGGCGCATGAGAGTGCGGCTCGCCGGCGCAATGCGATTGCAATTCAAGGCTGGCCGCTTAAACTCAAAATCCAGGCAACTGCGGAGATCATCCCATGAGCGTCGTCAATCCCAATGTCCGGTTCACCTACGAGGACTACCAGTCGTTGTCGGAATCCATGGAGAAACGGTATGAGCTATTAGACGGAGACCTCATGATGGTTCCAGCTCCTACCACGATGCATCAGAGGGCTTCGCGTAATCTCGAGTTTCTGCTGATTCAGTTCGTCCGTCACCACAAGCTGGGTGAAGTGTTTGATGCGCCCGTAGATGTCGTGCTCGGCGAAGGCAAGAACAGAGAAATTGTGCAACCCGATCTGATCTTCGTCAGTCACGAACGCAAGGGGATTGTGACCAAAAAGGAAATCCGCGGCGCACCCGACCTCATCGTAGAGATATTGTCCCCTGGAACGGAAGAACGAGACCGCGGCTATAAAAAAGCACTATACGCGCGCTATGGCGTGCGCGAGTACTGGATTGTCAATCCGGATGAACAAGTTATCGAAGTGTATGTACCGCAGGCACAGGGTTTTCATCTCGCGGAAGCTTACCGGTCGCCAAGCCGCAGGATATCGGCCATGCTGCCTACGTTTGAGATAGAACTCGACGAGGTGTTTCAGGCGCGGTAGCGCGCGCACCAGACGCATGATCGCTTCACAGCGCGTCCGCGGCTTCCTGGGACAACGCGTTCAGCGCATCTTCCATCTCCTGACGAATCGGCTCCAGCGCGTTCGCGGGCACGCCTCGCTCCACGGCTCGGGGTTTGCCGACGGCGATCACCACGCGGGTAAACGGGCGCGGGATGACAAACCTGTCCCAACTCCGTAAATGCCATTCTGTTCTGGCGGCATACGAGAGCGGCAGCATTGGCGCGCCAGAGAGCTGCGCGAGCATTACTGTGCCGGATTTGAATGCATAGGGCGGGCCGCGGGGGCCGTCCGGCGTGGTGACGGGCGAAATGCCGTCGCGCCTGATGGCCTGATATAAATCGCGCATGGCCTGTGCGCCGGTGCGGGTCGACGAGCCGCGGATAGACTGCGCGCCCCAGGTGTGGATGACCCGCGCGGCCAGTTCGCCGTCCAGGGAAGGGCTCACCAAAAAACCTAGCTTGAGCCCGCGCGCCTGCAATCCCAGCACGTAGCGCACACAGAACAATTGTCGCTGATGCCAGTAACAGGGAATGATGGACTTGCCGCTCGCCAGCGCGGCCTCCGCGTTTGCCTCTCCCAGTACGCGCTCGATGCGGCAGCTGCGCCAGAAGAGTTTCGCCAGCCCGCCGATTAGCGGCGCGGCCATATGGGTTACGCGACGGCCTGTGGTCAGGCGGCGAGGCGCGAGTGAGTCTGACGCGGCATTGTTGTCTGGCTTGTCCGTCACATCCGGTGTTCCTTCACGCAATTGATAGTGTGCCGCTCAATGGTCGGCGAACTCGACGTACGCGATCTCCACCGCAGCCGCGGCGGTCGCAACGTATGTCACGTAATCGGGATGGATGTTTACGGCGCGCAGCGACCAGGTTTTCGATCCCAGCGTGCCTTGCTCTTCTGCGATTCGCACCGCCCGTAGATTGACGATGCCGCCGGCGCCATGCGCCTTGACCACCGCTTCCTTCTGCGTCCAAAGCTCGAAAAAACGTTGTCGGTCTCCCCGCAGCCGCGCGTATTCGTGCGTATCAAGAAAGCGGCCGAAAGCGTTGAGATCGATGTCGCGCACTTTTTCCGTGTCGATGCCTACGTAGCCCTCGGAAGCCAGTGCGCAGGCGACCAGATCCCTGGAATGCGTAATATTGAAATCGGGGCACGCAGCGCAATGGGGCGCATCGCAACAGGGCTTGCTGCCGCGCGGAAAACGCACCGTGGTAAGCTCGAACTCCGTGCATCCATGCGCCCGCATGCCGTGCTTCAATAGTTGCAGCCCCAGCAGCGAGGCGGCGCGACCCCTGGCCAGTCGCAAGCGTTTTATCGCCTCACGTTTTTCCACGCAAAGCTGTCCCAGCCATCGCGCCTCGCGAGCTGGGGCGAGGTTGTCGGGAATCCAGGTGTAATATACAGTGACTATTGCGGAATCCTGGCCTGTCACTCCGACCCGTGGGCCGGCTCCACTTCGATCATCCACGTTCGATAATCCACTTTTAGTCGATTCAATGACTCAATTCCCGGCTTCCCGGCGGCTGCCTGCGGGCCCCGATCAGCCGTTCGACATCAACCCGGATGACGAGTCCTTCGCGCTGATCGAGCGCCTGTTCGCACATTTCGGAGACATCTGCAAGCTGGAACCGCGCGCCCGCAAGGTTCCGGCTTATATCATTCATCATCCCGACTACATCAAGCATGTGCTGGCCGACCGCAACCAGAATTATATCAAGGGGGTCGGCTTCGAGCGGGTGAAGATGCTGCTGGGCAACGGCATCATCGTCAGTGGTGGCGACTACTGGCGCTCGCAGCGGCGCATGATTCAGCCGGCGTTTCACCGTGCGGTGATCGCGCAATTATCCACGACGATGCGGGTTCTGAACCAGCGTCTGCTGGCTCGATGGGAAGCGAAAGCCGCGACCGGCGAACTCATCAACGTTACGAGCGGCACCAGTGAGCTGGCGCTGGAAACTGTGCTGCGCGCGATCTTAAGCGACGATCTGGACGCGATAATCGCGCGTGCCGGGGGCAATCCGTTCTCGATATTGAGCGAGGATTCTGTGCGTGACTTGCAATTGGCGTTCAAGTTCCGGGCGCTGACGCGGCAGGTGATAGAAGTCGCGGCGCTACGCCGCGCAGGCGAGCACCGCCCGCCCGACATTTTGTCGGTGCTGATCGACGCGCGCGACGCGAACGGCAATCCCATGTCCGACAAGGCGCTGGTGGACGAGGTGATGACATTGATTGTCGCCGGCCACGAAACCACCGCCAGTACCCTGAACTGGGCATGGTATCTGCTATCCGCAAATCAGGCGGCGGAGGCCGAACTGCACGCAGAAATCGACGGCGCGCCGTTCAATGATATCCTCGGCTTCGACAATTTGCAGCGGCTGGTTTTTACGAAACAGATCATCGACGAGACCTTGCGGCTTTACCCTCCCGTGTGGCTGTTCAGCCGCAAGGCGCTGGCCGAGGACGACATCGGCGGTTATTACGTCGCGCCCGGCACCGACATTTTCATGGCGCCGTATTTCGTGCATCGCCATCCGCAGTTCTGGGATGAGCCCGAGGTGTTCAGGCCCGAGCGCTTCGCGCCGGATGCGGGCCGGCAACGGCACAAGTACGTATATTTTCCGTTTTCTATGGGACAGCGACGCTGCATCGGCGAGTTTTTTGCTGTGGTGGAGATGCAGATTCACTTGAGCGCGGTGGCGAAGCGTCTGCGTTTGCGTCATGTGCCCGACCGGCCGGTGGAACTGGAGCCGCACATCAACCTGCGCAGCCGCCATAACCTTTTCATGCGCGCGGAGCCGCGATGAACGAAGCGATGTCAGCACAGATTGAAGAGTACAGGACGCTCAACGACGCGCTTTACGCGAATCGCGAGAGCGAGCGCGGTATCGGTTACATTCAAACGGGCGACCTCGAAACGCGGATCAGTTATCGCGGCCTGTTTGCGCGCGCCGGTGGCCAGCTTCATCGGTTGCAAAACCGCGGCCTGCACCGCGGCGATCAGTTGATCGTGCTGCTGAACGATAACGAGCGTTTTATCGAGGTATTCTGGGCGTGCCAGCTTGGCGGAGTCGTGCCGGTGCCGGTCGCGCCCGGCGTCAGCGACGAGCATCGCCACAAGCTTTTCAGGATATTCGCTCAGCTCGAGCGGCCTTATCTATACACGGATGAGGACATGCTGAACCGGCTCGCGGTGTTTGCCTCCGGCAACGAACTGGATCAGGCCATCGAGCGCGTTCAGGCAAACACCGTGTTGAGCACGCCGCCTGAAGATACGTCCACACCGGTTAGGGTGATCGAGCCCGATCCGGATGACATTGCTTTCATCCAGTATTCGTCCGGCTCGACCAGCGAACCCAAGGGCGTGGTGCTCACGCATCGCAATCTCATGACCAATATTAAGGCCATCATCGAAGGCGCCCGCTTTTGCGAGCGCGACGTGTCGCTGAGCTGGATGCCGCTCACGCACGACATGGGCCTGATCGGCTTTCATCTCAACATGCTCGTGTGCGATATCGATCAATATCTGATGCCGACTGAGTTATTCATCCGCCGGCCGCTGCTATGGCTCAAGGCCGCCAGCGACAAGCGCGCAAACATTCTGTGCTCGCCCAATTTCGGCTATAAACATTTCCTGCGAGTATTCGACAGCAAAGGACTGGATGACATTGACCTGTCGCACGTGCGGCTGATCTTCAACGGTGCCGAACCAATCTCGGTGGATCTGTGTGAGGAGTTCCTAAGCAAGATGGCCGCGTTCGGTCTGCCGCGTACCTCGATGTTTCCGGTGTATGGTCTCGCCGAGGCGAGTCTAGCGGTGAGCTTCCCGCCCTGCGGCGAGGAATATCGGCCCGTATATGTGCATCGTGACAGCTTGCACGTAGGGCGCGAGGTGGAAACGCTGGAACGCAATGCCTCTGGCGCGGTGGGGTTCGTGCCGGTGGGACACCCGATCCGTGACTGCGCGGTGCGCATCGCGGACGAATCCGGTCACGCGCTCGGCGAACGCACCGTTGGACGTATTCTGATCAAGGGCGACAACGTCACCCGTGGCTATTACGGGAATCCGGACGTCAATCGCGCGGCGTTTTCCCCGGGAACGTGGCTGGACACAGGCGACCTGGGATTCGTGACTGCTGGCGAACTGGTCATCACCGGCCGTTCCAGAGACATCGTCTTCGTCAACGGTCAGAACTACTATCCGCACGATCTCGAAAATATCGCGCAGCGGGTGCAGGGTCTGGAACTGGGCAAGCTGGCGGTCGCCGGCTACCGCGCCGACAACGCGACTACCGACGAGTTGCTGGTGTTCGTGTTGTTCCGGGGCCGGATCGAGGATTTCGCTCCTATTGCCGCGGAAGTCGCGCACCAGATCAACGAACACGCGGGTGTGGAAGTCACACATGTGATTCCGGTCGCGCGTATCCCGAAAACCACCAGCGGCAAGGTGCAGCGTCATGCGCTGGCGCGCGATTACGCGAAGGGAGCGTTCGACGAGTCTATTAAGGCGCTCACAAAATTGCGCGAGCCGGCTCAGGCCGAAGATCAGGACACGCATTCCGCGATCGAGCAGCAGCTCAAGCAGATTTGCGATACTGCGCTCAAAGACAAATCCATCGGCGTCCACGAAAGCCTGTTCGACGTCGGCACCAGTTCGCTGGTGCTGGTGGAAATCCACGAGGGCATCGAGGCGGCGTATCCCGGCCAGGTGGACATTACCGATCTGTTCGATTATCCGACCATTGCCGAACTGGCCGCGTTTATGCAGAGCAAGAATGACGGCAATAATCGGGAATGACGGCAAGCGGCGATGCACTTGGGCGCTGAATTCGGAGCGGGAAACCGAATATCACGATCACGAGTGGGGTGTGCCGGTATTCGACGATCGCAAGTTGTTCGAGATGCTGATCCTGGAGGGTGCGCAGGCGGGCTTAAGCTGGCGCACTATCCTCAACAAACGGGCCGCCTACCGTAAGGCTTTCGATAATTTCGATGCCGAACAAGTTGCGAGTTATTCGCCCGACAAGCTCGCCAGTCTGATGCAGGACGCGTGCATCGTGCGCAACCGGCTTAAGATCGAAGCCGCGGTGGTGAACGCGCGGCGGTTTCTGGAAGTCATAGCGGAACACGGCAGTTTTCAGAGCTATATCTGGGGATTCACCCAGGGCGCGCCCATTCAAAATCGCTGGCACGGCAAGCAAACGCCGCCCGCATCTTCATCGAAATCCGACGCGCTGTCAAAGGATCTCAAGCGGCGCGGTTTCAAGTTCGTCGGCACGACCATCTGTTACGCCCTGATGCAGGCTATCGGCATGGTCAACGATCACATGCTCGACTGCTTTCGCCATGCGGAGATCGCAAGCCTCGCGGAAAAAGTGCGTTGATACGCCTGGCTTGCATTATTGAAACGAAACAGTACCATTACAGTCCTAAATGTGAGAGGCGCCGATGCTGCGATTGAGCAAGATTACCGATTACGGCACGGTCGTGATGACATTCATGGCCATGTCGCCCGAGGCTGTACATACCGCGCGGGAAATTACCGATCAGATGCACATCGGCCAGCCAACCGTGAGCAAGATCCTTAAACTGCTGGCGCACGCCGGTCTGCTGGAATCGTATCGCGGCGCCGCGGGCGGCTATCGACTGGCGCGCACGCCGGCGGCCATATCGGTGGCGGAAATTGTCAGCGCACTGGAAGGGCCGATCGGGATTACCGAGTGCAGCAGCAGTCCCGGTCTGTGTCAGCAGGAAACTATGTGTCCGATACGCCCCAACTGGCAGATGATCAACCGCGCAGTGCTGGCTACCCTGGAACGAATCTCGCTGGCGGAGATGCTACGCCCCGCTGTACCCGCGAATTTCAGCGGCGAGTGGAAGCCGGGCCGGACGACGAGTTCTTCAGTTTTATAAATAACAGACAAAGCACATCTCGTGCTTGGAGTGAGTAATGGCCGCGACATCAAGAGAAATCGACAAGCTCATCAGCCGCGAATATCAGCATGGCTTTTTCACCGATATCGAAGCGGATTCGCTACCGCCGGGCTTAAACGAAGACGTCATCCGTGTGATCTCGGCGAAGAAGAACGAGCCGCAGTTTATGCTGGAGTTGCGTCTTGAGGCTTACCGGCACTGGCTGACAATGCCCGAGCCGAAATGGCCCAATACCTATTATCCGAAGATCGATTATCAGGCCATCGTCTATTACTCCGCGCCGAAGAAAGACGAGGATCGGCCCAAGTCCTTGGACGAAGTCGATCCCAAGTTGCGCGAGACCTACAACAAACTGGGCATTCCGCTGCAGGAGCAGGAGATGCTGGCGGGTGTCGCCGTCGATGCTGTATTCGACAGTGTTTCGGTCGCGACCACATTCAAGAAGAAGCTGGCTGAACAGGGCATCATCTTCTGCTCGTTCTCCGAAGCCGTGCAGAATCATCCGAATCTTGTGCGGAAATATCTCGGCTCCGTAGTGCCTTATACGGACAACTTCTACGCCGCGTTGAATTTCGCGGTGTTTACCGACGGCTCGTTCGTGTATGTGCCCAAAGGCGTGCGCTGCCCGATGGAGCTATCGACATATTTCCGCATCAACGCCATAAATACCGGCCAGTTCGAGCGCACCCTGATCGTGGCGGAAGAAGGTTCGTATGTCAGCTACCTGGAAGGCTGCACCGCGCCGCAGCGCGACGAGAATCAGTTGCACGCGGCGGTGGTGGAACTGGTGGCGCTGGACAACGCGCAGATCAAGTACTCCACCGTGCAGAACTGGTATCCCGGCGACGAGCAGGGTCGCGGCGGCATTTACAATTTCGTGACCAAGCGCGGCGAGTGCCGCGGCCAGCACAGCAAGATTTCGTGGACGCAGGTCGAAACCGGCTCGGCGATCACCATGAAGTATCCAAGCGTGGTGCTGAGCGGTGACCACTCGGTCGGTGAGTTCTATTCGGTGGCGCTGACCAATAATTATCAACAGGCCGACACCGGCACCAAGATGATTCACATCGGCAAGGACACCAAAAGCACCATCATCTCCAAGGGGCTGTCCGCGGGCCACGGCCAGAATTCATACCGTGGGCTGGTCAAAATCGGCAAAAACGCTGAGCGCGCGCGCAATTACACGCAGTGCGATTCCATGCTGATCGGCGACAAGTGTGGCGCGCACACGTTTCCGTATGTCGAGGTGAAGAACCCGACCGCGACCGTGGAGCATGAGGCGTCGACGTCGAAGATAGGCGAGGATCAGATCTTTTATCTCACTCAGCGCGGCATTTCCGCCGAGGACGCGGTATCGATGATCGTGAGCGGTTTCTGCAAGGCGGTGTTCAAGGAACTGCCGATGGAGTTCGCCGTGGAGGCGCAGAAACTGCTGGGTGTGAGTCTCGAAGGAAGCGTGGGTTAAATCATTTACCGCAGAGGCATATAGGGCGCAAGAGAAGGCATCTTGGTTATCTTTTGCGTCCTTCGCGTCTTGGCGGTGAATTTCATTAAGGAGTTTTAGTGCTTTCGATCAATAATCTGCACGTCTCGATCGACGACAAGGCGATCCTCAAGGGCATCGATCTTGAGGTCAACGCCGGCGAAGTCCACGCCATCATGGGGCCGAACGGTTCCGGCAAGAGCACCTTAGCGCAAGTGCTTGCCGGCCGCGATGGTTACACCATTACCGACGGCCAGGTGCGGCTGGATGAGGAGGATATGCTGGAGCTGTCGCCGGAGGAGCGCGCACACAAAGGTGTGTTCCTCGCCTTTCAGTATCCAGTGGAAATCCCCGGAGTCAGCAACATTTATCTACTGAAATCCGCGCTCAACGCCATTCGCAAGGCGCAAGGGCTCGAAGAGTTCGACGCCATGGATTTGCTCGGCATGGTCAGGGAAAAGCTGAAACTCACCGCAATGAACGAGGATTTTCTCTACCGATCCGTCAACGCGGGTTTTTCTGGCGGCGAGAAAAAGCGCAATGAGATATTGCAGATGGCGGTGCTGGAACCGCGGCTCGCCATACTCGACGAGACCGACTCGGGGCTGGACATCGACGCGCTGAAGATCGTCGCCAACGGTGTCAATTCCCTGCGTTCACCCGAACGCGCGTTTGTGCTGGTCACGCATTATCAGCGACTGCTCGATTATATCGAGCCGGATTACGTGCACGTGCTGGCCGATGGCCGGATCGCGAAGTCCGGCGACAAGAACCTGGCGCACGAGTTGGAACGCAGCGGTTACGGCTGGCTGGAGCAGCGGGCAGGCGGGGCGCCTAATAATCCATGAATAGCGTAGCCATCAAGCAGGATTTCCCCCGCGACGACGGCGTAGCCCATTATCTGGCCGCCTTCAGGCGCCAGCGAACGTCGTTGCCCGGCAGCGGCATTCCGTGGATGCAGCGTTTGCGCGATCAGGCCGCGGCCTTGTTCGCAAGCCAAGGTTTTCCGACGCCGCGCCACGAGGAGTGGAAGTATTCCGACACTAAAACGCTGCGAAAACAGGCGTTCCAACCAGTCACTGACGCGGCCAGTGCAGCGCGCGAGGATATCGAGGCGCATCTGTTCAAAGGCCTGAAATCGCATCGGCTGGTGTTCGTCGATGGCCGTTTCTCAACGGACTTGTCACATCTCGACGATCTGCCAGCGGACGCGGTGGTGATGCCTTTAAGTCAGGCTTTGCCATTACACGTGGACGCGGTTCAGGCGCATCTCGGGCATTACGCGGCGATGGACATTAATCCGTTCGTGGCAATCAATACCATGCTGATGAGCGACGGCCTGTTCGTTCATCTGCCGCCCGGCATGATCGTCGAGACGCCGATTCATGTGCTGTATCTGAGTACGGCTGATGGCGGCACATCGCAGCTTCGCAACCTGGTTGTCGCGGAGCGCGGTGCTGAGGTCACGATTATCGAACACTACGCGAGTTCGGCCGGCGGTGCTTACTGGACTAACACGGTGACCGAGATCGATCTGTGTGAGAACGCCGGCGTCGAGCATTACAAGCTCGAAGAAGAGGGCGACAAGGCGTTCCACATTGCGACTGTAGAGATCCATCAGCATCGTGACAGCCGCTTCACCTCGCACAATGTGGCGCTGGGCGGGCGCTTCGTGCGCAACGACATAAACACGCGGCTTGATGGCGAAAACGCGCAGTGCGCGCTCAATGGACTTTACGTCATCAAGGGCCGCCAGCACGTGGATAATCATACGCGTATCGAGCACGTGATGCCGCGCACCGTCAGCCGCGAGCTGTACAAGGGCGTGCTGGACGGCTGGTCGCGCGGCGTGTTCAACGGCAAGGTGATCGTGCACAAATACGCGCAATTGAGCGACTCGGAACAGGCCAATCATAACTTGCTGTTGTCGCCCAATGCGGAGGCCGACCCCAAGCCGCAACTGGAAATCTTCGCCGATGATGTGAAATGCGCGCATGGTGTTACCGTCGGGCAACTGGATGCCGAGGCACTTTATTATCTGCGTTCGCGTGGCGTGCCCAAGTCCGAGGCGCGCAGCTTGCTTACGTTTGCGTTCGCCAACGACGTGATTACCCGCATGCGAATCGAACCCATGCGCGCGCATCTGGAGAATATCATCCGGATGCGCCTGCCGATTGGAGCAGCCGAGCTACCATGAATACGCAAGTCAGCAAAGCGATGCGTCCCGAGAGTCGCACGGGCGTCGCAAAAAACAATGGCGCCAAAGGTTATGACGTCTACCGTATCCGCGAGGATTTCCCGATCCTGGCGGAACTGAGCTACGGCAAGCCGCTCACGTATCTGGACAATGCCGCCACCAGCCAGAAACCACGACAGGTGCTGGAGGCGATGGATTACGCCTATCGGCACACCTATGCCAATGTCCACCGCGGCGTGCATGATTTAAGCGAGCGCGCCACCCGCGCGTACGAAGATGCGCGCGGCCGGGTGCAGCGATTCATAGGCGCCAGCGATGCGCGCGAGATTGTGTTCGTGCGCGGCACTACCGAGGCGATCAATCTGGTCGCCGCCACGTACGGCCGCGCCAATATCCGCGAGGGCGACGAGATTCTGATCACGGAGATGGAGCACCACTCCAATATCGTTCCCTGGCAGTTACTGCGCGAGCAGACCGGCGCGAAGCTGCGCGTGGTGCCTATCAACGACGCCGGTGAACTGGTGATGGAGGAATTCGAGAAGTTGCTCAGCGAGCGCACGCGGCTTGTGACTATGGTGCATATTTCCAATGCGCTGGGTACCATCAACCCGGTCAGGCGCATGATCGAACTGGCGCATGACGCCGGTGCGAAGGTGCTGATCGATGGTGCGCAGGCAGTACCACATATGCGTGTGGACGTGCAGAATCTCGGCTGCGATTTTTACGCGTTCTCCAGCCACAAGCTGTATGGTCCGTCTGGCATCGGCGTGCTCTACGGTCGTTACGATTTGCTGGATGCGATGCCGCCGTATCAAGGCGGCGGCGAGATGATCCGGCGCGTCACGTTCGAACGCTCGGACTTCGCCAAACCGCCGACGCGCTTCGAGGCGGGCACGCCCAATATCGTCGCGCCGGTCGGTCTGGCCGCGGCGATCGATTACGTCGACAACCTCGGACTTGAGAATATCGCCGTGCATGAGGATAACCTGCTGCGCTACGCGACCGGCATCGCGGCCGACACGGAAGGTATGCGCCTGATCGGCACGGCCGCGGAGAAAGCGAGCATTCTGTCGTTCGAGTTGCAAGGCGTGCACCCGCACGATATCGGCACTATTGTCGATCACGAAGGGGTGGCCCTGCGTGCCGGTCATCACTGCGCGATGCCGGTAATGGATCATTTCAAGGTGCCGGCTACGACGCGCGCCTCTTTCGGTTTGTACAACACGCGTGAAGAAGTGGACGCATTGTTTGCGTCGCTGGCCAAGGTGCGGGAGGTGCTGGGGTAATGTCCGATCTGCGCGAGCTTTATCAGGAAGTTATCGCCGAGCACAACAAGAATCCGCGTAATTTCCGCTGGATGAAGGACGCCAACCGCATGGCGGTCGGCGTCAATCCGCTGTGTGGCGACAAGCTGACCGTGTACATGAAGGTCGATGAGAACGATACCGTTACCGATGTCAGCTTCGAAGGGTCGGGCTGCGCCATTTCCGTGTCGTCGGCGTCGATCATGACGCAGATGCTAAAGGGCAGGAAGATCGGCGAGGCCGAGCAGTTGTTCAAGGGGTTTCACAAAGCGGTGACCAAAGAGGACCAGCAGCCGGACCTGGAGGCGCTGGGCAAGATCGCGGTGCTGGCCGGTGTCAAGGCGTATCCGTCGCGCGTCAAGTGCGCGACCTTGTCGTGGCACACGATGCACGCCGCGCTGGAAGGCGAAGAGTGGGTTTCTACCGAATAGATGCGAGGTTTAGACATGACTGAAGAACGGATAGACGAGGCACAATCACGCGCCTACCAGGCACCGGAAGGTGACCCCACCGCCGGCAACGGAGCGCTTGAAGACGAAGTCGTACGCGCGTTGCGCAATGTGTTCGATCCAGAAATCCCCGTGAATATCTACGATCTGGGTTTGATCTACGCGATCGACATTGACGCGGATAACAACGTGGCTGTACAGATGACCCTGACGGCGCCGGGGTGCCCTGTCGCGCAGACATTTCCGGGCACCGTGGAGTCCGCGGTGAGAGAAGTCGAGGGCGTGAAGGACGCCGCGGTGGAGTTGGTGTGGGATCCGCCGTGGGATATGGGCCGCATGTCCGAGGCCGCGCGACTGCAACTCAACATGTTTTGACGATGCAAGCGTTGCGATGGCTGAATGGGTAGATGTGGCGCGCGCCGAGAACCTGGCGCCCGGCGATTATGAGACCGTCGATATCGATGATGTAGAGATTGCCGTCATCAACTGCGACGGCGAGTTCTACGCGATCGAAGATGTCTGCACGCACGACGGGGGCGAGCTGACCGGCGGCGAGATCGAAGGCTGTCAGATCGAATGCCCGCGCCACGGGGCGCGCTTCGATATCGCTACCGGCAACGCGCTGAGCGCGCCTGCGTACGAACCGGTTACAACGTTTCCGGTACGTGTTCACAATGGCGTGGTGCAGGTGCGCGACGATCGCTGGGATTGATCATTTTACAATGTGCAAACATAAGTCAATCCCGTGTACATCGGCAGGCAGGGCTTGTCCACATGCTAATATGCGTGCGGGAGCTGGCCAGACAATCGCTGCGTTGCAGGTAAATGCAGAGGAAAGTCCGGGCTCCGCAGGGCGAGGCGCCAGGTAACGCCTGGGAGGCGCGAGCCTACGGAAAGTGCCACAGAAAAGATACCGCCACGCGCCGCAAGTGGGCGCGCGGTAAGGGTGAAAAGGTGCGGTAAGAGCGCACCGCGCCGCTGGCAACAGCGGTGGCAGGGTAAACCCCGCCTGGAGCAAGACCAAATAGGGGAGCAGGTGATTCGTTACCGCGTGCGGCCCGCACAGCTCCCGGGTAGGTCGCTAGAGGTGCGCGGCGACGCGCATCCCAGATGAATGATTGTCCACGACAGAACCCGGCTTATCGGCCGGCTCCCCTTCCTTTGTCTAGGGCCGCAAGGTCGCATTTGCTCCTCGATAGCATTAACCATTTGTTGTAAAATCCCCAGTTTTTGTCGTTAAAATCCCACGTTATCATTGTTTATTTTCGCTGCTGTATGGCGTTAATTTGCCTCGAACTATTAACTCTACCGTTTGTACCCGGAATGCGCGCGCCGGTCCGTTGCGACAGCCGATTCTTCTTGACGGGTGAGGTGGCGCTACCTATAGTGGCTTCGTGTGGGAGGAAGTGGGGAGAAGTGGGACCATGGGACATAATAATGGAGGGAACGCGAACTTGTTTCGTGGCTCAAGCGTCCTGAATCTCGATGCCAAAGGCCGCATGGCCATGCCCGCCAGATATCGGGAACAGCTCATAGCGTCGTGTGGTGGCCGTCTGGTTATCACGGTTGATCGTGATCGATGTCTGCTCCTCTATCCAATGCCCGCCTGGGAAGAAGTTGAATTTGAACTAAACCGGCTGCCGGGCCTTGATCCGAATGTCCGGCGTCTGCTACGCAATCTGATGGGAAACGCTGAAGATCTCGAACTCGACGCGCAAGGCCGTATTCGTCTGCCGCCCGCATTGCGAGAGTTCGCGAACCTCGAAAAACGCGTGGCGCTGGTCGGTCAGGGCAAAAAGTTCGAGTTGTGGAACGAGGACACCTGGACTGAGCAGCGCGACGCCTGGCTCAAGAGCAGCGAGTCCGACGAACTCAACGCAGCGCTGGCTTCGTTACCGCTTTGAGCGTACCCGCATGCGCACACCTCACCAGACACTTCATCAACCGGTACTCCTCCAAGAGGCGCTTGCCGCGCTCGCGATCACGCCGGATGGCGTCTACGTGGACGGCACCTGCGGACGCGGTGGCCACAGCGCCGCCATCCTTGAGCAACTGGATGACACGGGCCGTCTTATTGGTATGGACAAGGATCCGCAGGCGGTGCAGGCAGTGCGCGCGAGGTTCGATGCCGATAAGCGCTTTTCCGTGGAACTTGGATCTTTCGCGTTGATGCGCGTGCTGACAGACCGTCTGGAGATTACCGGTCGTGTTAACGGCATATTGCTCGATCTTGGCGTGTCCTCGCCCCAGCTCGACGATCCAGAGCGCGGATTCAGCTTCAGCAAAAGTGGACCGCTGGACATGCGCATGGACACAACCGGGGGACTCACCGCAGCCCACTGGCTGGCGCAGGCGGGCGAGGCCGAAATCGCCGAGGTACTGAAGGTGTATGGAGAGGAGCGGTTTGCACGCCGTATCGCGCGGGCGATCGTCGATGCGCGCCGCGTCACGCCAATCGAAACGACCACGCAGCTCACCGATCTCATCGTCGCCGCCTCGCCCCGACGTGAGCGCCATAAACACCCGGCTACGCGAAGTTTCCAGGCCATCCGCATCTTCATCAATCGTGAACTCGAAGAGCTGACCCAGGTGCTTTTAAACAGCCTCGCGGTGCTGGCCGCTTTTGGCCGTCTGGTGGTGATCAGCTTTCATTCCCTGGAAGACCGGATCGTCAAACGCTTCATCCGTCAGCATGCCGGCGGCGCGTCAGTTCCGCGCGGTTTACCCATAACAGGCGGCCAGGCGGCGGGCATGCTGCGCAAACTGGGCAAGGTCATCCGGCCCTCGACGGAAGAATGCAGACGCAATCCGCGCGCGCGCAGCGCGGTGTTGCGCATGGCCGAGCGCATGCCATGAAATGGAGTGCGGCCTGGCTTTGTTTACTGTTTGCGGCGGTGCTTGGCAGCGCGCTGGGTGTGGTTTACAGCAAGTACCAGAACCGCAAGCTGTTCATCGAGCTGCAGGCATTGCAGACGCGGCGCGATGAAATGAGCGTCGAATGGGGGAGGCTGCAGCTCGAACAGAGCACCTGGGCGGCGCACGGCCGGATCGAAACCATCGCCGCGCAACGCCTGCGCATGCAGTTGCCGGCGTTCGATTCGATCGTCACGGTGCAGCCGTGAGCCCGCTCGGTTACCGGCCGTCCGCGCAAACGCCCGGCTATAACGGCCGGCGCCGGCTGGTGCTGGCCGTGATGGGGCTTGGCGTTGTGCTGCTGCTTGGCCGCGCGCTGTACTTGCAGTTGCAGGAACGCGAGTTCCTGCTGGGTGAAGGTGACGCGCGTCACCTGCGTGTGATGCCGATTCCCGCGCACCGTGGCATGATCGTAGACCGCAACGGTGAGCCGCTTGCGATCAGCACGCCGGTCGATTCCATCTGGGCCGTCCCGCGCGAGACGCTGGCCGCGCCGGAACAGTTGCCGAAGCTCGCCGCCATGCTGGGCATCGACGCGGGAAATCTCGTGCGGCAACTCGCCGCGCGCGCCACGCGCGAATTCGTCTACATCGAGCGCAGGGTCGATCCAGACGTCGCGGCGCGTGCGATGGCGCTGAATATCCCCGGCATCAATTTGCAGCGCGAGTATCGGCGGTATTACCCCATGGGCGAAGTCGCCTCGCAGCTGCTCGGCTTCACGGACATCGACGATGCCGGTCAGGAAGGTCTGGAGCTTGCTTTCGATGACTGGCTGAGTGCCGAAGCCGGTGCTAAACGAGTCATCAAGGATCGCCTCGGGCGTATTGTCGAGGATCTGGAGCGTATCAGTGCCGCCAGTCCCGGCAAGGATTTGCGTCTGAGCCTGGACCGCCGTATCCAGTATCTTGCTTATCGCGAACTTAAGGCCGCCGTGACGCAACACCACGCACGCTCGGGCTCCGCGGTGGTGCTGGACCCGCGCACCGGAGAGGTGCTGGCGATGGTCAACCAGCCGTCCTTCAACCCCAATAACCGTGAGAACCTGAACACCGAGGCCACCCGCAATCGGGTAGTAACCGATGTGCTGGAGCCGGGTTCCACAATCAAGCCGTTCGTGATCGCGGCGGCGATCCAGAGCGGTCGCTATGCACCGGACACGCTCATCGATACCTCGCCCGGCTGGTATATGGTGCGGGGACACACGATCCAGGATGAACACGATTACGGACCGCTGAACCTGGCCGGAGTGATTCGCAAATCCAGCAATGTGGGCGCCACCAAGATCGCGCTGGCGATGACACCAGCCAGATTGTGGGATAGCTATCGGCGCGCCGGTTTCGGGGCATTGACCGAGTCCGGTTTTCCGGGCGAGGCGGCCGGCGCTCTGAGTAGTTATAAGGGCTGGGGCGATGTCGAACGCGCTACTTTGGCGTTTGGTTACGGCGTTGCGACCACGCCGCTGCAGATCGCGCGCGCCTACGCCGCCATCGCCGCCGACGGCCTTATGCCCTCTATCTCGTATACGGCCACGGACCAGGCCGCGGTGCGGGCGCGCGTGATGAGCACCTCTACCGCGCGCCGTTTGCGCGGCATGCTGGAAGGCGTGGTGAGCGTGGGCGGCACCGCGCCGATGGCGAGTGTCGAAGGTTACCGGGTCGCGGGCAAGACGGGCACCGTGCACAAGTCCGCCGCGGGCGGTTATGCGCAAAATCGCTATGTTTCGATCTTCGTCGGTATGGCGCCGGCCAGCGAGCCGGCGCTGGTGTCGGTGGTGGTGATCGACGAGCCGGGCGACGGTACTTATTTCGGTGGTCAGGTGGCCGCACCGGTGTTCTCGCGCATCATGGCGGGCGCGCTGCGGCTGCTCGACGTGCGCCCGGACAACCTGCCACATCTGCAGGCCCATACGCCGCCGGCACCGAGGGTCGCACCCAATGATGCCTGAGCAGCGGGTTCAGCCCGGTTACCCGCTCTTGGCGCTGCTGGATCGTATCGCTTTGGCGCCGGCCGCACAGAATGTGCTCATTCGCGGCCTGTGCAATCACGCGCAGGATGCCAGGCCGGGCGACCTGTTCGTGGCGCTCGCCGGAGCGCGCACGCATGGTCTACGATATCTGGATGAAGCGCTGGCTAGGGGCGCCGCCGCCGTTGTATGGGAACCTGCATCCGGCATTGCGCCGCCGGCAGTCGCGTCTGTGCCCGTGATCGCCGTCGACGATCTGGCGCGGCGGCTGGGAATGGTGGCCGATCGCTTCTTCGGACACCCCTCGCGCGGCATGACGGCAATCGCCGTGACCGGCACAGATGGCAAGACTTCCGTCAGTCACTTCCTTGCGCAGGCGTTGGATGCTCCGGGGCGCGGTTGTGGCCACATCGGTACGCTGGGCTATGGCATGTATGGCCACCTTGAGCACGGCGCGCATACCACGCCGGACGCGATCAGGCTGCATGCCGAGCTGGCGTGTCAGCACGCGCGGGGCGCCGCCGCGACAGTCATGGAAGCTTCCTCGCATGCGCTCGCGCAGTACCGTCTGGACGGCGTCGCGCTGGACATGGCAATCCTCACCAATCTCACGCGTGACCATCTTGATTACCACCTTAGCCACGACGCCTACGCAGCCGCCAAGCGGCGGCTGTTTGCAATGCCCGGATTGCGGCACGCCGTACTTAATACGGATGACCCATTCGGGGCGGCGCTGGCCGCCGCGCTGCCGCTTTCGGTTAATACGATGGGTTACGGGATCGGCGCCTCGCCACTGCCTGACGACCGCAGCGTGCGCGCGACCGACATCGAAGCCACGCGCGGCGGTATGATTTTCGATGTGCTCACGCCGCGGGGCCGCGGCCGGGTGGAGAGCCGGCTGCTGGGGCGCTTCAATGTCAGCAACCTGCTGGCGGCGCTGGCGGCGCTGCTCGCGCTGGATATGCCGCCGGCGCAAGCGCTTGCGCGCATTAATCAAACGCGCGGCGCGCCCGGCCGAATGGAGGCCCATGGCGTTGCCGGACAGCCGCTGGTCGTGGTGGATTACGCCCACACGCCCTCCGCGCTGACTCACGCGCTGACCGCTTTGCGCGAGCACTGCGCCGGGCGCTTGTGGTGTGTATTCGGTTGCGGCGGCGACCGGGATGCGGGCAAGCGACCGCTGATGGCGCAGGCCGCGGAGCTGCATGCTGATGAAATTATCGTTACGGACGACAACCCGCGCGGCGAGTCGCCGGCCCACATCAAGGCCGATATTCTCACCGGCTTTTCGACGGGTCGTGCCGTGCGCGTAATCCACGACCGCAGCGATGCGATCGCTACCGCGATAGGAGCCGCCCGCGCAGGCGACGTCGTATTAATCGCCGGCAAGGGTCATGAGCAGGTGCAGATCGTCGGCGTCGAACAGCGGCCGTTCAGCGACAGCCAGACCGTCGCGGCGGTGCTGGACGAGCGCCCGGCATGAACTGGCTGCAACTCTCCGACGTTGCGCGGCTCGGGCAAGGACGGCTGATCGGCGATGACGCCGCGGTCGAATCGCTCACGACCGATACCCGCGCAATGAGGCCGGGTCAGTTATTCGTGGCGCTCGCTGGGCCGCGCTTCGACGGACACGATTTCGTGGCGGGACTCGATTCGACGCAGGCCGCCGGCGCCCTGGTCGCGCGCGAAATGCGGATTTCATTGCCGCATATCGTGGTGGATGACACGCTAACCGCCTTGCAGCGTATCGCGATGGCATGGCGCCAGCAGACGCAAGCGAAAGTTATCGCCCTCACGGGCAGCAACGGTAAAACCACCGTCAAGGAAATGATCGCCGCGATTCTCAAGCAAGAAGGCGAGGTGCTGGCGACCCGCGGTAATTTGAACAATCACTTTGGCGTACCGCTGACCCTGTTGTCGATACGCTCGAACCATGCCTTTGCGGTAGTGGAGATGGGCGCCAATCATCCGGGCGAAATCGCCGCGCTGACTGCGATCACCAAACCCGATATCGCGCTGGTCACCAACGCCGCCGCCGCGCACCTGGAAGGTTTCGGCAGCATCGAGGGCGTGGCCAAAGCCAAGGGTGAAATCTTCGCGGGTCTCGGCGACGACGGCGCCGCCGTGATCAACGTCGACGACGCATACGCGGATTACTGGCGTTCGCGGGTGCGGGCGCGCACCTGTCTGACGTTCGGCCTCGATACTAAAGCGGACGTGAGCGCGCGCAAAATCGATGATCGGACGTTGCATGTGGCCACACCCGCAGGCGCCATTAAAATTCGCCTAGCGCTGCCTGGCGGGCATAACGTCCGCAATGCGCTGGCTGCCGCGGCGGTGGCGATTGCCGCCGGTGCGAGCCTCGCATCGATCCGGACGGGGCTGGAAAAGGTCACGCAGGTGCGCGGCCGTCTGGTACCGCGCGAGGGCGTGCACGGCGCGCGGCTGCTGGACGACAGTTACAACGCCAATCCCGGCTCGTTCGCGGCGGCGCTGGAGGTGCTTGTTGCGCAGCCCGGCGCGCACTGGCTGGTGCTGGGCGACATGGCCGAACTCGGCGCCAGCGGCGTCGCGCTGCACCGGATGGTAGGCGAACTGGCGCGCGACTCTCGCGTTGCGCGGCTGTTTGCGCTTGGCAAGCTCAGTCAGGCCGCGGCCGATGCGTTCGGCTCTGGCGCTACGCACTTCCTTTCGCATAACGCGTTGATCGAGGTCCTGCACGATGCGCTATGCACTGACGTCAATGTCGGTATCAACGTATTGATAAAAGGTTCGCGCAGCATGCGTATGGAACAGGTGGTGGAGGCGCTGCTGGGCAACGGCAAGCCTCGCACACCGGGTGCCGAGCATGATCATGCTGCTTAGCCTGTTCGAGTACCTGGGCCAGTTTCATGACGGTTTTCTCGTTTTCCAGTACATCACCCTACGGGGGATTCTGGGCGTGCTGACCGCCCTGGTCATCTCGTTCGTGGTGGGACCGCCCATGATCCGTCGCCTGACCGAATATAAAATCGGGCAGGCAATCCGCGCCGACGGGCCGCAAACGCATCTGTCCAAATCCGGCACGCCGACCATGGGCGGCGCACTGATTCTGGTGGCGGTGACCGTCAGCGCGCTGCTGTGGAGCGATCTCGCCAACCGCTATGTGTGGGTGGTCATGGCCGTGACCCTGGCGTTCGGGCTGATCGGCGGCATCGACGATTACCGCAAGCTGGTGCTGGGCAACAGCCGCGGCATGCCGGCGAGTGTCAAGTACTTCTGGCAGTCGGTGATCGCGGTTTGCGCCGCCACTTTTCTGTACTTCAGCGCGCAGTCGCCGGTGGAGACGGAACTGATCGTGCCGTTTTTCAAAAGCGTCATAATTGATCTCGGCGCCTGGTTTATCCCGCTGACGTATCTGGTGATCATCGGCGCGAGCAACGCGGTGAATCTCACCGACGGTCTGGACGGGCTGGCGATTCTGCCTAGCGTGCTGGTGGCGGGCGCTCTGGGCATTTTCGCCTATGCCAGCGGTCACGCGAACTTCTCGGAGTATCTGCAGATCCCGGCGATCGCGGGCGCTGGCGAGTTGACCGTATTCTGCGGCGCGATGGTCGGCGCGGGGCTGGGTTTTTTATGGTTCAACGCCTATCCCGCGCAGGTATTCATGGGCGACGTGGGGGCGCTGGCGCTGGGTGCTGCGTTAGGCATCGTCGCCGTCCTGGTCCGGCAGGAACTGGTGCTGCTGATCATGGGCGGCGTGTTCGTGATGGAAACCGTGTCGGTGATGTTGCAGGTGACGAGCTTCAAGTTGACCGGGCGGCGCATCTTCCGCATGGCGCCGCTGCACCATCATTTCGAGTTGCGCGGCTGGCCGGAGCCGCGCGTGATCGTGCGCTTCTGGATCATGACGGTGATTCTGGTGTTGATCGGTCTTGCGACCTTAAAGATCCGTTGACGTGTCAGCCGCCGTAGCAGACAACATGGTCGTGAGCCTGCCTCGAAAAACGCTGATTATCGGTCTGGGCGCCACCGGTCTGTCGGTCGCGCGTCATCTGGCCGCGCAGCGTTTGCCCTTCGAGGTCGCGGACACCCGAGTCGCGCCCCCGGGACTGGCGCGGCTGCGTGAGATCGCGCCAAAGGCTACGGTCTATCTGGGCGTGCTCAATCCCGAACTGATCTGCCAGATGTCGCGCGTGGTACTGAGCCCCGGCGTGTCATTGCGTGATCCGGCCTTGCGGCAGGCATTGGCATCCGGTCTTGAAGTGATAGGCGACATCGAGCTGTTCGCGCGTGAAGCCAACGCGCCGGTGGCGGCGATAACCGGCTCGAACGGCAAGAGCACCGTGACGACCCTGCTGACGGCGATGGCGCGCGACGCCGGCCGGCTGGTGCGCGCCGGGGGCAACCTGGGCACACCCGCGCTGGATCTTGTCGAAACGCCGGGCCCCGACCTGTACGTGCTGGAACTGTCCAGTTTTCAACTGGAGACTGCCTACAGCCTGCGCCCGGCCGTCGCCGCGGTTCTGAACGTGAGCCCCGATCACATGGATCGCTACACCGGCCTGCATGATTACGCGGCCGCCAAGGCACGCATCTATGATCGGGCACAGGTATGCGTGGTCAACCGTGACGATGCCGCCGTGATGGCTATGGCGCGCGACCGTGGCCATCACGGCGGCATCGTGAGTTTCGGTCTGGATGCGCCGGCCGCGGAAAATTACGGACTGCGCGTCGCTGACGGCCGCGCCTGGTTGTGCCGGGGCGCGACACGGTTGCTGGCGGAAGACGAACTGCGCATCAACGGGCGCCACAACACCAGCAACGCGCTCGCGGCGCTGGCGCTGGGCCATGCGCTGGGCTTCGCGCACGACGCGATGTGCCATACGCTTAAATTGTTCACCGGCCTGCCACACCGCATGCAGTGGGTGGCGGAGAGTCACGGTGTTACCTGGTACAACGACTCCAAAGGCACCAATGTCGGCGCCACGGTGGCGGCGCTCGGTGGACTGCCGGGGCCGGTTGTGTTGATTGCCGGCGGCGACGGCAAGGGCGCCAACTTCGCGCCCCTGTATCCGGCGGTTAAGACCCGCGTGCGGGCGCTGATACTGCTGGGCCGCGATGCCGGACGCTTTGCCGCCACGCTCGCCGGCGCCGCGCCGGTAAAGATGGTGGGCGACATGGGGGCAGCGGTCGCACAGGCCGCCACGCTCGCGCAGCCGGGAGATCAAGTGTTGCTGTCGCCGGCGTGCGCGAGTCTCGATATGTACAGCAGCTACACCGAGCGTGGCGAGCAGTTCATGAGCGCCGTGCGCAGGCTGTTCCCATGAGCGCCGTGCCGCAGGCATCGAGAGAACGGACGATTCTGCCCGCGCGCGCGCGTCAGCGGATCGATGTCAATCTGATCGTATATACCGCCTTGTTGCTGGGCGTGGGCCTGGTGATGGTTTCTTCCGCGTCGATTGGCATCGCGGACAGTCTGACCGGCGATCCGCTCTATTGCTTCAAACGACAGTTGATTTTCATCGTTATTAGCCTGGTCGCGATGGCCGCCGTGTATGGTGTGCCTCTCGAATGGTGGCGCAAGGCCAGCCAGCCCGCGCTGATCGCCGTAGTATTCCTGCTTGCGTTGGTGCTGATACCGGGTGTGGGCAAGACCATCAACGGTAGCAGCCGCTGGCTCACGCTCGGCGCATTCAGTCTGCAGGTCTCCGAACTCGCCAAGCTGTTCGTCATCGTCTATCTGGCCGCCTACATCGACCGGCACGCGCTGCGCCTGCGCACCGCTGCGCGTGCGGTTATTCCGCCACTGTCGGTACTCGGCGTCATCGGCGTCCTGTTATTGATGGAACCCGATTACGGCGCGGCGGCGGTGCTGCTCGCGACCAGCCTCGGCATGCTGTTTCTCGGTGGCGTGCGGTTGTGGCAGTTCGCGTTGCTGCTGACCGGCGCCGGCGCGACCTTAAGCGCGCTGGCGGTGTCTTCGCCTTACCGGCTGGAGCGCATCACGACGTTCGTGAATCCATGGGCCGATCCATACGACACGGGCTTTCAGCTCACTCAGTCCCTGATCGCGATCGGCAGTGGTTCGTGGTGGGGGGTCGGGCTCGGCGACAGTATCCAGAAGCTGTTTTACCTGCCGGAGGCGCATACAGATTTCCTGTTTGCGGTGGTGGCCGAAGAGCTGGGCCTGGCCGGCATGGCCGGGGTAATCGCGCTGTACAGTCTGCTGGTGTGGCGATGCTTTTCCTTAGGGCGCACGGCGGAACGCTGCGGACAGGATTTCGCGGCCAGTGTCAGCTTCGGTATCGGCATGTGGCTGGGTCTGCAGGCCTTCATCAATATGGGCGTTAATTTAGGGATACTGCCGACGAAGGGCCTGACCTTGCCGCTGATGAGCGCCGGCGGCAGCAGCATCGTGGTGGTGTGCGTGGCGCTGGGGCTGCTACTGCGTGTGCATCGCGAGTCCTGCGATGCGGCCGCGGAGCAGACGCTGTGAACCGCGGCAGGCCGGTGATGATCCTGGCCGGCGGCACCGGTGGCCACGTCTATCCGGCGCTTGCGGTCGCCCGCAGCCTGCTGCGGATGGGCCAGCCGGTCGTGTGGATGGGCACGCGAAAGGGGCTGGAAGCGCGCGTGGTACCGGCGGCTGGAATTCCCATGGTATGGCTGACGGTCGGGGGTCTGCGCGGCAAGAGTGCTGTGACCTGGCTGCTGGCGCCGCTGAAACTGACCATCGCGATTCTCCAGGCGTTGCATATCGTGTGGCGTCACCGGCCTGTGGCGGTGCTCGGCATGGGGGGCTTCGCTGCCGGTCCTGGCGGCCTGGCGGCGTTTCTGCTCGGACGGCCACTGCTGGTGCACGAACAGAACGCGCTGGCGGGGCTGACCAATCGGTTGTTGGCGCCACTCGCTGTTAAGGTACTGCAGGGCTTTCCGGACGTTCTTCGTAGTAAAAAAGCTGTATTCGTCGGCAATCCGGTGCGTAGCGATATCGCCGCGTTACCAGCGCCGGAGCAGCGTATGCGCGACCGACACGGGCGTCTGCGATTGCTGGTGCTAGGCGGCAGTCTCGGCGCCAGAACCCTGAACGAAGTCGTGCCGGCTATCCTGGCGCGCCTGCCCGCGGATATGCGTCCCGAGGTTTGGCACCAGGCGGGACGCGATCATATCGATGGCGCGGCGGCACATTACGAGACCGCGCGTGTCGAGGCGCGAGTAGAAGCGTTCATCGAAGACATGGCCGCGGCCTACGCCTGGAGCGATCTGGTGCTGTGTCGCGCCGGGGCGCTTACCATCGCGGAGCTGGCGGCCGCTGGCGCGGGCGCGATACTGGTGCCTTACCCGTTCGCCGTGGACGACCACCAGACCGCGAACGCGAAGTTTTTGAGCGCGGCGGGCGCGGCGGTGGTAGTTGCTGACGCGGCGCTTGCGTCGCGGCTGCCGGCATTGCTCGAAGATTTTACTGCCATTGGTGTCGTCAACCGCGAACGATTGCTGCTGATGGCGCGCGCCGCGCGCGAGCATGCCAGGGTCGAGGCCAGCGACGAGGTCGCGCGCCTGTGTATGGCAGCGAACGTCGGCGGGGCGGTTTGTTCGTGCGCGCGTGGTGGCGAGGGGTCGTCATGACCCAGCCGCAGGACATCGGCATGCGCCGCATCCGCCGCGTGCATTTTGTGGGCATCGGCGGCGCCGGCATGGGCGGCATCGCGGAGGTATTATTGAACCTCGGCTACCAGGTGACGGGTTCGGACCTGGTGGAGAACACAATGACCGCGCGCCTGCGCGAGTTAGGCGCGCGGGTGCGCTGCGGTCATGTGGCGAGCGGCGTGGCCGGCGTTGACGTGGTGGTAGTTTCCAGCGCCGTGCCCGCCGATAACCCGGAGTTGGCCGCGGCGCGCGAGCAGCGCATTCCGGTGGTGCAGCGCGCCGAGATGCTGGCCGAGCTGATGCGCTTCCGCTACGGCATCGCGGTGGCCGGCACGCACGGCAAGACCACGACCACCAGCCTGATCGCAGCACTGCTGGCGCAAGGCGGGCTGGACCCGACCTTTGTCGTCGGCGGCAGGGTCAACAGCACCGCCAGTCATTCGAAACTAGGCGGCGGCCGCTTTCTGGTGGCGGAAGCCGACGAGAGCGACGCCTCGTTTCTGCATCTGCAGCCGGTGATCGCCGTGGTCACCAACATCGATTCCGATCACTTAAGCACCTACGGAGGCGACTTCCAGCGACTGCGCGCGGCGTTCGTGGAGTTTCTGCATCACCTGCCGTTCTACGGGTTGGCCGTGTTGTGCGTGGACGATGACCGGGTGCGCGCCATGCTGCCGTCGATTTCGCGCCCGTTCATGACCTATGGCATTGACGAGAAAGCCGATATCCACGCGCGCGACGTATCGCACGCCGGCACGCAGTCCCGCTTCCGCGTGAAGCTGCCATCCTCCGGCCCGGAAATCGAGATAGCGTTGAATCTGCCCGGCCGTCACAACGTGCGCAACGCACTGGCGGCAATCGCGGTGGCGTACGAGCTGGGTGTTGGAGGCGAGGCGATTCAGGCCGCGCTGCTCGGCTTTGAGGGCATCGCGCGGCGGTTCCAGGTGTATGGCGATCTCGTCACCCGCGGCGGCACGATCACGATGGTCGATGATTACGGCCACCATCCCACGGAAATGGCGGCTACCCTGGCCGCGGTTCGCGCGGGCTGGCCGGACCGTCGGCTGGTGCTGGTATTTCAACCGCACCGGTACACCCGCACGCGTGATCTCTTCGACGACTTCACGCAGGTGCTCAACGAGGTGGACGTGGTGGTGCTACTGGAAGTGTACGCCGCCAATGAGAGCGCAATCGCCGGCGCCGACGGCCGCGCGCTGTGCCGTTCTTTAAGAGTACGCGGCAAGCTCGATCCCATCTTCGTCGAAGACATCGACGAGTTGCCACGAATTTTGAACGACCTGCTGTGCGACGGCGACCTATTGCTCACCCTGGGCGCCGGCAGCATCGGCGCCGCCGCAGCGGCGCTGCCCGCACGGCTCGCATCCGAGGCCCGCGTCCAATGATGGCCGCGCGTACGACGATGACGGTGCGCGGCGCACTGCGTTCGAACGTGCCGCTCAAGGGCTTGAACAGTTGGCGGGTTGGCGGACCCGCCGACCGCTTGTTCCGCCCCGCGGACCTGGACGATCTGGCGCTGTTTCTGAGTCAGACCGAAACAAGCGAGCCGCTGACCTGGCTGGGGCTTGGCACCAATGTGCTGGTGCGCGATGGGGGGGTGCGGGGCACCGTCATCGCCACACACGCGGCGCTCAACGACGTGGTCAGGCTGGATAATTCACAGGTGCGGGCGCAGGCCGGCGTGCCTTGCGCGAAGCTCGCGCGCAGGAGCGTGGGCTGGAGTCTTGCGGGCGCCGAATTCATGGTGGGAATCCCCGGCACTCTGGGCGGCGCGCTGGCCATGAACGCCGGCGCGTTCGGCGGTCAGACCTGGGATGTCGTGGCCGCCGTGGACACGATCGACCGACGTGGGGAGATTCGGCGTCGCATGACCTCCGAATTCTCGATCGATTATCGGCATGTGGCCCCGCCTGGCGATGAATGGTTCGTGGCCGCCGAACTGGCCCTCAAGGCCGGCGACATGAACGTATCGAAACGCGAGACTCAGGCGCTGCTCGCGCGCCGCCAGGTCACCCAGCCGCTGGGTGTGGCGAGCTGCGGCTCCGTGTTCCGCAATCCGCCCGGTGACTTCGCAGCGCGCCTGATCGAGACCGCGGGGCTTAAGCGTCATCGCATCGGGGGGGCGTGTGTATCTGCGCTGCATGCCAATTTCATAATCAACGATGACCATGCGAGCGCGGCGGATATCGAGGCGCTGATTGGCTTTGTGCAGCGAACGGTCGAGGACGCGCACGGCGTGAGCCTCGCGCCCGAAGTGCGCATCGTGGGGCGAGCCGGAGTAAGAAAATGACACTTAACGTGTCATTTTCCCGGCGAGCGACCGACCACGGATGGTCGGGCTGGACCCAGGTGCCAAGGACGGCTTGTACCGAAAACTTTAGATGAGCATCGACCTGAACAATCCAAAGACCTTTGGCAAAGTCGCCGTGCTCTACGGGGGCTGGTCCGCGGAGCGTGATGTTTCGCTCAAGAGCGGTGCGACCGTGCTGGCGGCGCTCAAGCGCAGCGGCGTCGACGCGCATGGCATCGACGCCGGGCGCGATGTGCTGGAGTTGCTCGTTCAGGGCAGGTTTCAGCGCGTTTTTAATCTTCTGCACGGCCGGGGCGGTGAAGACGGCGTGATCCAGGGCGCACTGGAGGTGCTGGGTATTCCGTACACGGGCAGCGGCGTGCTGGGTTCCGCGCTGACCATGGACAAGCTGCGCACCAAGATGATGTGGCGGCAAGCAAACTTTCCAACGCCGCCCTGGGCGGTGGTAAAGGCGGGCGCCGATCTGGACGCCGTAATGCAGACCGTGGGTCTGCCGCTGGCGATCAAGCCCATACACGAGGGCTCCAGCATCGGCATCAGCAAGGTGACGCGGGCCGAGGACATGCGGGGCGCATGCGCACTCGGTTTTGAACACGACCACACGTTGATCGCCGAACGCTGGATAGCTGGTGGCGAATACACCGCCGGCGTCCTGGATACGAAAGTGCTGCCACTAATCCGCATGGAGACACCGCGCGGCTTTTACGATTTTCAGGCCAAGTATCACGCCGACACGACTCGCTATCACTGCCCATGCGGATTGCCGCCCGAGCAGGAAAAGCTAATCGCGGCGCTGTGCCGGAACGCATTCGAAGCCGTGGGCGCTGACGGTTGGGGAAGAGTGGATCTGATGCTGGACAGTGACCACCGGCCGTGGCTGCTGGAGGTGAATACGGTACCCGGCATGACCGACCATAGTCTGGTGCCCAAGGCGGCCGCGGTTGCCGGCATCGAACTGGAAACGCTGGTGTTGCGCATTCTGGCAACCTCGCTGGAGGCGCGCGCTGAAGCATGAAATACGAGGAAATAGACCATTGGCAACATGGGGATTCGCGCGCTCGAAACGCCGTCAAGGCGCGCAACCGCGCAACAAGCTCAAGGTGTGTGCGTTGTCGTGGCATGACTGGATCGAGGTGCTTGCCGTGATCGCGGTGCTGGTGCTGCTGGTAATCGGCATCCATAAACTGCGTCAGCCCGACGTGCTGCCGATAGCACACGTCCGTTTCGAACACGGGGTTAAGGAAAGCGCGGTTTTAAGGAAAATTGTCGGCGCACAGGTCACGGGCAACTTCTTCACCGTCAACCTGCGAGCGATCGAGCGTGCGCTAACGCGACCGAGATGGATCGAGAGCGCCTCGGTGCGGCGCGAATGGCCGGACACTTTGAGCATTCGTGTCAGCAGCTATGAGCCGGTTGCGCGCTGGGGCGTGGATGCGCTGCTGAGCGGCGATGGGCACGTCTTCAGGCCTCGCGATGGTGAGGCCTCCGAAAATTTGCCTGTATTGCACGGGCCGGCCGGTCGCACAACATATCTGCTGCACGCTTATCGCCGCGTTGCGCGCACTCTGTCGTCCGCCGGACTGACAGCGGGCGCGCTGGTGCAGGACCAGCGGCGGGCCTGGCATTTACTGCTGGGCGCCGACATACCGGTCGAGCTCGGTCGCGGCGACCCGCTTGCCCGCGTAACACGGCTCGCGCGCGTTTATCCCGAGGCGCTGGCGTCGCGGGCCGCATCCATTAAGAGCATCGATCTGCGCTACACCAACGGTCTGGCGGTTGCCTGGAAGCACGTGGGCAAGTCTGGCGCGGACGCTTCGAATGCAACCAGCAAGTAAAGAGTAATGGCGAGAAAATCTGACAAAAGCATGATCGTAGGGCTGGACATCGGCACCTCGAAAGTCGTCGCGATCGTCGGCGAAGTGACCGATGCCGGACAGATTGAAATCATCGGCATCGGGCAGCACCCGTCGCGCGGCATGAAGAAAGGCGTGGTGGTCAATATCGAATCCACCGTGCAGTCCATACAACGCGCGGTGGAAGAAGCCGAGCTGATGGCCGGTTGCGAAATTCATTCGGTCTACGCCGGCATCGCCGGCAGCCACATAAAGAGCCTCAATTCACACGGCATTGTCGCGATCAAGGACCGCGAGGTCACGGCCAGCGACGTGGATCGAGTCATCGACGCGGCACGGGCGGTGGCGATTCCGGCGGACCAGCGAGTGCTGCATATCCTGCCACAGGAATTCGTGATCGATCAGCAGGAAGGCATCCGCGAACCGATCGGCATGTCCGGCGTGCGCCTGGAGGCGAAGGTGCACCTGGTTACGGGTTCGGTCAGCGCCGCGCAGAACATCATCAAATGCGTGCGCCGCTGCGGCCTGGAGGTCGATGACATCATTCTTGAGCAGCTGGCCTCCAGCTACGCGGTGTTGACCGAAGACGAGAAAGAACTGGGTGTATGTCTGGTCGACATCGGCGGCGGCACCACCGACGTGGCAGTGTTCACCGAGGGCGCGATCCGTCACACCTCGGTCATTCCGCTGGCGGGCGATCAGGTGACTAACGACATTGCCGTGGCGCTGCGCACGCCCACACAGTACGCCGAAGAGATCAAGGTCAAGTACGCCTGCGCCCTGCGCCAGCTCGCGAACCCGGACGACACCATCGAAGTGCCCGGCGTGGGCGATCGCCCCTCGCGACGGCTGTCGCGCCAGACCCTGGCCGAAGTGGTGGAGCCGCGTTACGAGGAACTGCTGGCGCTGGTGCATGCAGATCTGCGGCGCAGCGGTCTGGAAGACCTGGCGGCGGCCGGCCTGGTGCTGACCGGCGGCAGCGCCAAGATGGAGGGCGTGATCGATCTCGCCGAAGAAGTATTTCACATGCCGGTGCGCCTGGGCGTGCCGCAGTACGTGTCGGGGTTAAGCGACGTTGTGCGTAACCCCATTCATGCAACAGGGGTGGGATTGCTGTTGTTCGGCTATCGCAGCCGCCAGGGGGGCAATGCGGAAAACTTCGCCGATAAAGGATTTTCGGCGGCCTGGAAACGGATGAAAAGCTGGTTTCAGGGGAACCTCTGAAGCCGAATTTATTACTGAACGTAAAAACGGGAGAGTGAAATGCCATTTGAATTGATGGATTCGTACGATCAAAGCGCCGTAATCAAGGTTATCGGTATCGGCGGCGGCGGCGGCAACGCCGTTCAGCACATGGTGCAGGCGGCGATCGAGGGCGTGGATTTCATCTGCGCGAACACCGATACGCAGGCGTTGAAGAACACCAGCGCGGAGATCGTGCTGCAACTCGGTAACGGCATTACCAAGGGACTTGGGGCGGGCGCCAACCCCACCGTGGGGCGCGAGGCGGCGATGGAAGACCGCGACCGCATCCAGGAAATTATCGAAGGCGCCGACATGCTGTTCATCACGTCCGGCATGGGTGGCGGTACGGGTACGGGTGCGGCGCCGATCATCGCGGAGGTGGCGAAAGAACTCGGTATTCTTACCGTCGCGGTGGTCACCAAGCCGTTCGCGTTCGAGGGTGGTAAGCGCATGCAGGTCGCGTGCAAAGGCATCGAAGAGCTTTCCGAGCACGTCGATTCGCTGATCACCATCCCCAACGAGAAACTGCTGGCCGTGCTGGGCAAGGACACGAACCTGCTGTCCGCGTTCAAGTCCGCCAACGACGTGCTGCTGGGTGCCGTGCAGGGCATCGCCGAGCTGATTACCCGTCGGGGTCTGATCAACGTCGATTTCGCCGACGTGCGCACCGTCATGTCAGAAATGGGCATGGCCATGATGGGTTCGGGCACGGCGCATGGCGAACATCGCGCACGAGTGGCCGCCGAGGCCGCTATTGCCAGCCCGTTGCTGGAAGATGTCAATATTGCCGGCGCGCGGGGCATTCTGGTTAATGTCACGGCGGGTCCGGACCTGTCCATCGGTGAGTTCGATGAGGTCGGCAATACGGTGAAGTTGATGGCCTCCGACGATGCCACGGTGGTCGTGGGGACGGTAATCGATCCCGACATGGGTGGTGATCTGCGCGTCACTCTGGTGGCCACCGGGCTCGGGTCGCGGCCCAGTGTCGCGCAGAAACCGGCGGTCAAGCTGGTGGAAAAACGCGCCAGCGGCGAGGTCGATTACGGTAAGCTGGAACGGCCGACGGTTATGCGCAACGAGGCCAGGCCGGCCGGCAAGTTCGAATCCGATCGCGGCGATTACGATCTGGATTATCTCGATATTCCGGCTTTTTTGCGACGCCAGGCCGACTGATGCCAGGCGTCATGTCAGGTCAGGCGTACGCAACACGGGGGGCGGCAATGTAAGCTTGAGTGCACACGAGCGGGCCGGCGGTGGGAATCAATCCCCCGTCGGGCTGTCGTATGGCTTTGTGCCGCGACAGGCCCGTCGGATTGCAAATTGGGGCCGGGATCAGACTTGCATGGCAAGCGCCGACTTTCGTCAGCGCACCGGCATGTTGAGGTGCATCTTCAATGCGTGTGACATAATGGCCGGCATGAGCGGGCATTGATGCCACCGCGATCCAAGCGCGTGGCCCCATTTTTGCAAAACCTTTTTTCTGTGTGGTTGTTTAGCGGGAAATTCCATTGATCAAGCAACGAACTCTAAAGAATACGATCAGGGCTACCGGGGTCGGGCTCCACACCGGCGAGAAAATTTACCTCACCTTGCGGCCGGCGGCAGTCAATACCGGGGTGATTTTTCGCCGCATTGACTTGGACGTGCCGGTTGAAATCAAGGCCAGCCCCGAGAATGTGGGCGATACTAGGCTGTCGACCACGCTCGTCAAGGGGAACGTGCGGATATCCACCGTCGAACATCTGCTGTCGGCGATCGCGGGACTGGGCATTGATAACGCATACGTGGACCTGAGTGCACCCGAAGTGCCCATTATGGACGGCAGCGCCGGACCATTCGTGTTTCTGGTGCAGTCCGCCGGGATCGTCGAGCAGGCTGCGCCCAAGAAGTTTGTGCGCATCAAGCAGTCCGTCCAGGTGGAAGATGGCGACAAGTGGGCGCGCTTCGATCAGTTCGACGGCTTCAAGGTCGGACTCACCATCGATTTCGATCATCCGGTGTTCAAGGATCGCGGGCAGTACGCCGAGCTCGATTTCTCGACAACATCATTTGTAAAAGAAGTCAGCCGCGCGCGCACGTTCGGCTTCATGCGTGATCTGGAGATGTTGCGTGAACGCCATCTCGCGTTGGGCGGAAGTCTGGACAATGCCGTGGTGCTGGATGACTATCGGGTGCTGAACGAGGATGGTCTGCGCTACGAAGATGAATTCGTCAGACACAAGATTCTGGATGTCATCGGTGACCTGTACCTGCTGGGCCACAGTTTGATCGGCGCATTCAGCGGTTATAAGTCCGGTCACGACCTCAACAATCGACTGTTGCGCGCGCTGGTGGCGCGGGAAGACGCCTGGGAGTCCGTGACCTTCGAAGATGAAGCCAGGCAGGCACCGATATCATACAGTCGCCCGCTTGCCGCGGTTTAGCTGTTTCCGAAAAGGCGTCAGTCCCGCGCGCACGACGCGGTTCGCAATCAGGATTCAGTGCCGCGGCCGGCAAGTCGTTTCAGCGCTGCCTTGACACCCGCGTCGGCAATGCCGTCCGCCGTCGAACGTAGTCGGCGGGCATTATCCAACGACAATGAGGGGCGGCGAATGTCTTTGACCGGCGCTTGCGGCATGGGGCGCACCTTTAACTTCAGCCGCGTGAGCGGCGCAGGCAGTTCCGCACGGAAGCCTTTATTAATGCATTTGAGTATCTCGCCCTGCTGATAATGGACACGAGTCGCGTGGCCGGCATGGTCCGTCACCACCACGAGAGTTTGATCGCGGATGCCGCCCACCCAGCAATGCATCGCACATTCGGCTTTCAGACACGTGCGCAGTTGCCCGGTCATCGATTCGAATACGCGGGCCTGCCGGAGCAGTTCAGGGGCGATCAACCTGTTTAACGTTCGCATCCTAAAGGAACCCTGCATCATTTCGTGCGGCTAAGGATGTCATAAGCTTGCACCCGGTCACCATCGGTTGCAGATACGTTATCATGAAAACTTATCGTAGCCGAGTGCCCCGTTACCGTGCGGCGCTCAGGCGTTTTTTTTAACTTATACTGGTTTTCTTCCGCATGGTAACCGCCGTATTCAGAAAAGTTTTCGGCAGCCGCAACGACCGCGTTCTCAAGGGCTATCAAAAACAGGTCAGACTCATCAATGACCTAGAGCGCGCAATGCAGGCGCTCAGCGATAGCGCGCTGGCTGAAAAAACGATCGAATTCCGGCAGCGCCTGACGCAGGGCGAAAAGCTGGACGCGCTGCTGCCTGAAGCGTTCGCCACGGTGCGGGAGGCTAGCCGGCGCGCGCTTAATATGCGTCACTTCGACGTGCAGCTCATCGGCGGCATGGTGTTGCACCAGGGCAAGATCGCCGAGATGCGCACGGGTGAAGGCAAGACACTGGTGGCTCCACTGGCGGTGTACCTGAATGCCCTGGCCGGGCGCGGCGTGCATGTCGTCACGGTCAACGATTATCTCGCGCGACGCGACGCCGCGTGGATGGGACAGATCTACCAGGCATTAGGGCTGACCGTGGGCGTTATTGTCAACGGCCTGGACTCGGCTTCGCGGCGCGCGTCCTACGCGGCCGATGTGACCTATGGCACCAATAACGAGTTCGGCTTCGATTATCTGCGCGACAATATGGCCTTCGACAAAGCCAGTCGCGTGCAGCGTGGCCTTAACTTCGCGGTGGTCGACGAGGTCGATTCCATTCTTATCGACGAGGCGCGCACGCCGCTGATCATCTCCGGCCCCACCAATGAAAATTCGGCGACTTATGCCGCCGTCAACCTGCTCATCCCGAAGCTTTCCCGCCAGCAGGAAGAAGACGGGCCCGGCGATTATAGTGTGGACGAGAAGGTCAAACAGGCGTATCTCACCGAGGAAGGCCACGACAAGGTCGAACAGTTGCTGGCCGGGGCCGACCTGATCAAGCTCGGCGAAAGCCTTTACGACGTCGGCAATATTGGCCTGATGCATCACCTGAACGCGGCTCTGCGCGCGCACGCGCTGTTCCAGAAAGATGTGGACTACATCGTGCGCAACAACGAAGTCATCATCGTGGACGAATTCACCGGGCGCACCATGCCTGGGCGGCGCTGGTCGGAGGGACTGCATCAGGCGATCGAAGCCAAGGAAGGCGTGCCCATCCAGAATGAAAATCAGACCCTGGCTTCGATCACCTTCCAGAACTACTTTCGGTTATACGACAAGCTGTCGGGCATGACCGGCACCGCCGATACCGAGGCCTTCGAATTTCATCAGATCTACAACCTCGAAGTGGTCGTCATCCCCACGCATCAGAACATGGTGCGCAAGGACAACGGCGATCTGGTATACCTGACCATCGCCGAGAAATTCCAGGCCATCATCGAAGACATCAAGGCATGTGTTGCCGAAGGCCAGCCGATATTGGTCGGCACCGCGTCGGTCGAGGCATCGGAGACGCTGTCCGGCCTGCTAAACAAGGGCGGCATCAAACATCAGGTGCTCAACGCCAAGCAGCACGAGGCGGAGTCACACGTGATCGCGCAAGCCGGAAGGCCCGGCACGGTCACCATCGCCACCAACATGGCCGGCCGCGGCACCGACATCGTGCTGGGCGGCAGTCTGGATGTGGAACTCGCAGCACTTGGCGAAGACGCCGATGCAGGCGCCAGACATAAGGTGGAAAGTGAGTGGCGGCAGCGGCACGAGCAGGTGATCGCCGCGGGCGGGCTGCATATCGTCGGCACCGAACGCCACGATTCCCGGCGCATCGACAACCAGCTCCGTGGGCGCTCCGGGCGTCAGGGCGATCCCGGTTCGAGCCGCTTTTATCTGTCGCTGGAAGACAATCTCATGCGCATCTTCGCCTCCGACAGGGTGAAGGGGCTGATGCAGCGCCTCGGCATGAAAGAGGGCGAGTCGATCGAGCACCCCTGGGTCACGCGCGCTATCGAAAACGCGCAGCGCAAGGTCGAGGCGCATAATTTCGATACACGCAAGCACCTGCTGGAATACGACGACGTCGCCAACGACCAGCGCAAGGTGGTTTACCAGCAGCGCAACGAGTTGATTGAGGCCGATGACATCTCGGACAGCATCGTCGCCATACGCCAGGACGTGGTCAACGGCGTGATCAGCCAATACATCCCGCCGGGCAGTATCGAGGAGCAGTGGGACGTGTCGGGTCTTACCGAGGCCATAGAGCGTGAGTTCGGCCGCACGATGGCGCTTCAGCAGTGGCTGGACGAGGATCAGGCGCTGCACGAGGAGCCTTTGCGCGAGCGTATTCTGGCCGAGATCGCCGGCATCTACACGGACAAGGAGCAGCAGATCGGCGCGCACACGATGCGCCGGTTCGAACGTGACGTGATGCTGCAGATTCTGGACGGCCACTGGAAGGATCACCTGGCCGCCATGGACTACCTGCGCCAGGGTATTGGCCTGCGCGGCTACGCGCAAAAAAATCCCAAGCAGGAATACAAGCGTGAGGCGTTCGAGATGTTTCAGCAGATGCTGGAGCAGATCAAGCACGCCGTGGTATCCATCCTCGCCAGGGTACAGGTGCGCTCCGAACAGGAGCTCGATGAGCTGGAGCGGGAAAACCGCGAGACGCCCGCTATGCAGTACGAGCACGCCGATGCTGGCAGCGCGCTACATCCGGAGACGGATGCGAACCCCGATGCCGCCGAGCCGGAGACCGAACCCGCGCCACAGCCTTACCGGCGGCAGGGCCGCAAGGTCGGGCGCAATGAACCCTGCTGGTGCGATTCCGGCAAGAAGTTCAAGCAATGCCACGGCAGGCTGGCCTGATGAATGCTGGCGTTAGCGGGATCTCGATATACCCGGTGGAAATTCGATAAACTCCAGTAGCATTTCGATAAATTCTAAGCACCCGCGACCGTGGCCGTCGGCCTGAATCCGCCCGCGCAGCTGTTGCCGGTCGCTGGCGTGCGGCTGGCGGCGACAGCGGCTGGTATTCGTTATCAAGACCGTCCGGGCTATCAAGATCGTCTGGATGTCGCGCTGATCGAACTGACACCCGGCAGCCGCATCGCCGCCCAGTTCACCCGCAACGCATTCCGCGCGGCGCCGGTCGTCATCGCCCGGCTACACCTCGCCGCGGGCGCACCCCGCTATCTGCTTATCAACGCCGGTAACGCCAACGCCGGAACCGGCGTTGATGGTATCGACGACTGCCTTGTGACTTGCGTGGCGCTGGCCGCAAAGACAGGTTGTAGCGCGGACGAAGTGCTGCCATTTTCCACCGGCGTCATCGGCGAGCGCCTGCCGGTCGACCGGCTCGTGTACGCGCTTCCCACCGCACTGTCAGAACTCGCGCCGGATGGCTGGTTACGCGCGGCGACGGCGATCATGACCACCGACACTGTGGTCAAAGGCGCGTCCCGCGTGGTGTCAATCGCAGGCCAGCGTGTGTGTATTACGGGCATCGCTAAGGGCGCGGGCATGATCCGCCCCGACATGGCGACGATGCTGGTGTTTATCGCGACCGACGCGTCTCTGCCGCAGGGGATGCTGGATGCCGCGTTGCAAGTCGCGGTCGATGCATCGTTCAACTGCATCACGGTCGATGGCGACACCTCCACCAACGACGCCTGCGTGCTCATCGCCACGGGCCGATCCGGTGTCGATATCGAAACGGATTCGGCCCGAGCGCAATTTCAATTATCCCTGAACGAGGTCGCTATCGAGCTGGCGCAGGCGATCGTGCGGGACGGAGAGGGCGCCAGCAAGTTTATTACCGTGGCGGTGATTGGCGCGGCCAGCGTGGACGAGGCGCGTCGCGTCGCGTTTACCATAGCGCATTCGCCACTGGTCAAGACCGCGTTTTTCGCCAGCGATCCGAACTGGGGCCGGATACTCGCGGCGGTAGGACGCGCCGATGTCGAGGATCTGGCTATCGAAGGCGTGGAAATATCCCTGGATGACGTGTGTGTGGCGCGTAGTGGTGCTGTGGCGCGGGAGTACACCGAAGCCGCGGGCCGGCGCGTCATGGGCCAGCCGGAGATCGTGCTGCGGGTGGATTTGAACCGTGGCGCCGGCTCGTTTCGCGTATGGACATCGGACCTGTCGTACGAGTACGTGCGTATCAACGCGGAATACCGCAGCTAGTCATCCGGCGCAGCCGCGACCCCGCGATGCCCGAGACATTCATCCACGTGGTTGCCGCCGCGCTGTTCGACAAGGGCGGTAAAGTGCTGATCGCGCGGCGTCCGGACCATCTGCATCAAGGCGGCAAGTGGGAATTTCCCGGCGGCAAGGTGGAAGTCCGCGAAACGCCCACCGACGCGTTGGCACGCGAGCTGTTCGAAGAACTTGGCGTGCATGCGCGGGAATTTGCGCCGCTGATTCAGGTTCGTCACCGTTATACGGACAAGGCCGTGCTGCTGGACGTCTGGAAAGTAACCCGCTACGAGGGCGAGCCCTACGGCAAAGAGAACCAGGCACTAACCTGGAGTGCGCCGCGCGGCCTTGCGCGCTTCACCTTTCCCGACGCGAATTTACCGATCCTGAAAGCGCTGGATTTGCCCGAGCTTTATCTGATCACGCCGCCACCCGGACCGGATGCGGCTCGCTTCGTCGAAAATCTGGAAGCAGCTTTAACGAGGGGCATCAAACTCGTGCAACTACGCGCGCCCGATATGAACCAGACCGGCTATGCCAGCCTCGCCCGCGCCGCGCTAGCTCGATGTCGCGCGCATGGCGCGCGCATGCTGATAAACGCTGAGCCCCAATGGGCGATGAGTCTCGGCGCCGACGGCGTACACGTCAACAGTGCGCGGCTCGAGCGTCTGCGCACCAGACCTTTGCCGACCGATTACCTGTTGTCGGTCGCCTGTCACAATCCGAGGGAGCTTGCCCTCGCTAACACAATTCACGCCGACTTGGCACTCGTGTCGCCGGTCAACGCCACCCTCAGTCATCCGTACGCGACGCCATTGGGATGGTCCGGTTTTCGCGTGCTGTGCGAACAGGCGATGATGCCGATCTATGCCCTGGGCGGCATGTCGCCGCATGATGCAAGCCGGGCACAACACAATGGCGGTCAGGGAATCGCGGCTATTCGGTCGCTTTGGAGGTGAGGTCATCAGAGCGATTAACGGCCTTACGCAAGCTCTGAATAAGTCGTCGTTGCGAGGAGAAGCCTTTAGCCGCGAGCGCAGCGTGGCGGAAAGCGACGGGGCAATCCAGTAAGTAGCTAATCTATCGATATTCTAGATAGCTTCGCTACGCTCGCGATGACGGGGACGGCGACTTGTTCAGCGGCACATTAGTCCGTCGGCGAAACTTATTGCATAGTAATCGATGCCAGGCGTTGCGCCGGCATGCGCCGGAGGATATATCACAGCGCGCAACAGGCGAGCGCGAATTCAAGATCCTTGTCCACCGGTACGCCGCGGGTATCCGGCGAGGGTTGCCGCAGGAAACGGACGGTGAAACGGTGCTTGCCGGCGCTGACTTCCGGATAATAGCCGGACTTTTCGCCCAGCAGGATGCGGATCAACTGGTAAGGCTGATGCACATCCAGATTCTGCTGATAAAACCCCGCGGCAGCGCGGGTCCGTTGCGGGGTGGCGCTCTCGCGAACCAGACCGAGTATATCGACGATGGCCGCGTGAATGTCCTTGAACGGCGCGATCCAGGTGCGCAGCAGGCCATGGCGTGCCGCCACCGGTTCGGACAGCCAATAATGAAAGGCAGGCAGATCGAAATCGCAGGTGCCGCCCGGGATGATGGTGCGCTGTCTGATGCTGTTCAGGAACTCGTTGCTTTTTAGCGCCGCACCCGGCTGGCCGCTCTGGGCGTGCAGCTTTGCAATCAGTTGTTTGTGCCGCGCCACGATGCCTTGCAGCCGGCTGCTGTCCACCATGGGTGCCTGTTCGAGCCGTTCCATGTTCGCGATCTGTCGCTTGAGCTCCATCATCAGTTCGCTTTTCAGATCGACTCTGGCCCCCAGGTTCAGGATCTCCAGCAGCAGCATGAGCGCGCTCTGAGTATCCCATGCCGTATCGCGGGCGAGAGAGTGCTCGAAATTATCCATGAGCTGTTCGATGCGCAAAAATGTGCGCAGGCGCTCGTTCAACGGTTGTTCGTAGGTGACGATCCGATCCACTTCGCGATGACCCTGTGATGTGGCGTAGCGCTGCGGTTGAAATGCCCGTTTCCGCAATCTGCTTATTGCCGCAAAATAACCGGCGGCAGGCCGGGGGTCAAGCGCTCCGATCGCGCCCGGCGGCGAGAGCGAGGTATTGCGTATGGAGACGTTCGACTTCCGCTTCGAGAGGATCGGCGACGTCATCATTAACGATGATATCGTCGGCGACGGCGCGTCGCGCGTCGCGTGGCGCCTGGGTGGCGATGATGGCGCGGACAGCGGCCGGCGTGCAACCGTCGCGCGTGCTCACGCGCTCGACCTGCCGAATCTCCTCACAATCGACTACCAGCACGCGATCCACCGTATTCTGCATGCCGGATTCCACCAGCAGCGGGATCACCGCAATGCCGTACGGCGCGCAAAGCTGACTCAGACGCCGCGAAATCTCCTCGCGCACGCGGGGATGCAGGATGGCTTCAAGCTGGTGGCGCGCGCGGGGTCGATCGAACACGAGCCCCCGCAACGCGCGTCGATCCAGTTGTCCGTCGGGGAGCAGCAGATGCGCACCGAAAGTTTCGACGATACGTTGTAGTGCAGGCGCCCCATGGGCGGTGAGTTCGCGCGTAATCACGTCGGCGTCCACCACCGGCGCGCCCCGTTTTTCGAACAGCGCCGCGACGGTGCTCTTGCCGCAGCCGACGCCGCCGGTCAGCCCGATGGTAACCATGCGGTTATTGTACGTTAGTTTCGGGGTACGTCAGCTTCGGGTACGTGGCTCTCCGGTGCTCAACTCGCGTGGCGCAAATACCAGTCCGTAATCGGTGTGCCCCACAGCAGCCCGATCCATCCGGCCATTGCGAGATAGGGGCCGAACGGTATGGGCACGTTGCGATCACGGCCCAGAACTAATATCAGGCCCACGCCGACGATTGCGCCAATGGCCGAGGAGAACAATATGATCAGCGGCAGCGCCTGCCAGCCGGCCCACGCGCCCAGCATGGCGAGCAGTTTGAAGTCGCCGTAGCCCATGCCTTCCTTGCCGGTTATCAGTTTGAAGGCGTGATATACACACCAGAGGCTCAGATAACCAAAGATCGCCCCCAGCACGCTGGCTTGCAGGTCGGTAAACAGACCGCCCATGTTCAGCAGCACGCCCAGCCATAGCCCGGGCAAGGTGATCGAATCCGGCAGCAGTGTAGTGTCCATGTCGATGGACGACAGCGCGATCAGCGCCCAGGTAAAAAGCAGTGCGGCCGCTGTTTCCCAAGCAATTCCGAAGCGCCACGCGACAGCGACGGACAATAACGCGGTCAGCGCCTCGACCAGCGGATAACGCCGCGAGATCGGCGCGTGACATTTGGCGCAGCGACCGCCCAGCGCCACGTAACTGATGATGGGGATGTTTTCCAGCGCGCCGATGCGGTGACCGCAGTTTGGGCAATGGGAACCGGGCGTCAGCAGGTTGTAAGTTTCCTCGCCGTTATCATCGACCGCGCCCTGTTTGCTGTCCAGCCACGCCTGGCATTCAAGGGTCCATGTCCGCCGCATCATGACGGGCAGGCGGTGAATGACAACGTTGAGAAAGCTCCCGACAATGAGCCCGAGCAGGCCGGTAGCCAGCAGATATAACAGTGGGTTGGTCTGGAATACGCCAAGCATCGTGACTATTCGATTCGCGACGAGATCGTCGCTATAAACAGCGCGCGGGACGCCGCATTCAATGGAGCGTCGTCCAG
>Ga0136621_1000002_pt1 | contig 101930 bp, 92 predicted proteins | sample AntDryUQ445A2306_FD_104673 | JGI IMG/M metagenome (GOLD analysis project Ga0136621, IMG submission 104673) | Polar desert sand microbial communities from Dry Valleys, Antarctica - metaG UQ445A (23.06) | ecosystem: Environmental > Terrestrial > Soil > Desert | place: Antarctica: Dry Valley...
CTTTGAATACCGCTGTGTGGTTACGGCGGGGTCGTCTCATGCTCTTTGCTCCTCGGGCAATCTCTCGCCCATTGTTGCAGAGCTCCACTTATCCCGCTGTCCGATTTTGTGGGGCCACCTCTTCTTCAGCAGATAACGTGAACCCAGTGTGGCGTCTTGCGCGTGATGAATCCAAAGACAGTGTATTTGTCTGGAAAACGCAGAATCAGTAACCCGTTTGGCTTCAGCCATGATTTGAATCGGCCTAGAAGATCCTCGGCGCCATTGACATGCTCCAGGACATACGAGCAATAAATCAAGTCAAACCGGTTGCTGGGAAAATCCACTGTCTGTATATCTTCTTTTAACGCAACGTCCAGATCTTCTCTTTTATCCAGCGCCGCTTGATCAGCGTCCACACCCGTGATTGTAATAGGCATCTGGAGTTTGATTTGCCATTTGCGACCACAGCCGGCGTCCAGTACCTCGATATGGCGATTTTCGAATCGCTCATGGATAATTTGTTCCATGCAACCAGTCTCCTGTTTCTGTGATTCGAACAGTTCCAGACTCGTATTCCTTTCGGAGTGTGTATTCATAATTTATGCCCTTTTAACCGGTTAATAGATCAATTACATAACATCAGCTTGCAACGTCTTTCTAGGGGCGCCGCGTGACCACGCGGAAGATAGATAAGTGCCTTGCCCGCAAAATCAGTGTTCATAAAAGACAAACGGCGTTGATGTAAAATGGATGTGGGTAGGTTGTGGCCTAACCGTCAAGAGCCGAAACGCATTGCTACTTTAGCCAGTATTTTTCCGCTGGGACATAACTTCCTGCTCGGTATATATCCAGTTCGAACACCGGCAACAAGTCCATGAGTTTTTGTTCCTCATCAGCACTGAAGTTAGTGCGCCATTTCTCGATTAACCATGCTTTTTCTTTTCCTGTTTTTGATGCAAGGGCGGCCGCTGTCTCCCGGGTCGATTGATTCACTGAACCCGAGGGCGCTGATATCTTGTCAATGATACGAGACGCATCTTCCAGATCGAGGTGTCTGGACATCGCATTGACTACGGGTTCAGGATCCAGCACGAGTTGCTCGTACGTGACGAACAGCACCTTGTCCATGTGAAGTTTGACCGCGGGTGCGTTGTGTAAACACCAATCTAGAACGGCTTTTTGTATGTGCGACCCCTCGGCCTCAATGCGTTTTGCGTGCATAATCTGCTCTGCAGAAAAAAATCGGCTGTACTCCGAATTGATGAAGGTCGAGAGCCTGGGGAGTTCCGTGCGAGAGAGTGCCACCGGTAACGGGTGACGTGTCATGTAAACGACTTGAGCGTCGAACGTGCGAATGAACCAGTCGATTTTTTCGTGGCCAGCATGCAATATTTTAAAAACCATGCGATCAGTAAACAAGCGGTAATATGCCTGCCACGGATAGCGGTTCTTAAAGGCGACCTTTAGTTTGCCTTCAGAAAAAGCAGTAATGTGGCTTTCCATTCTGGGCAATGCCTTGTCGCTGTAAAGCGTGTCCCAGTCTTGAATTTCCAAAGTGGCCGCGACTTCTTTCATGCGAAGATTGAAAGGCTCATTGCAGGCCTTGAAGCCGTTTTGGGTCAACATCAGCTCCATCAGCCACGTAGAGCCGCTTCGGGGCGTGGAAAATATGAAGATATTGGGTTTGGCTCCCTGACGATGAAAGTTGCACCAGTACTTTAGAAACGAGTGCACCTTGTTGGTAGGCTGTTTAATTTTGTTGGTATGCTGCTTAATTTTCATCTAGCCGGTCCCTTTGTCGGAATGATGTTGCTGACAATGATCGGCCTCGACCGTCAGGCTGCAGATTTCCCCGGGTTGGTTCTCGGTTGTCTCTGTTGCTCGCCCGTTCGCGCAAACAGCGTAAAAGACTATGCGCCAAATAGTCTCACCCGGCTCTCGAAGTGTCGAGTGCACACTGGTAAATTTCCTCGATACCGACGGTAATCGTCGCCGCGTCGTAATTCTTCCAGGCCGTTAATCGGTTATTTTCGCGGATGATACCGAGCAGATGTTTGTCCCGTAGAAGTTTCAGTATCCCATCGGCGATGGATGCGGGTGAGACCGCATCGAGCAAGCTGCCGTTCTTCCCATCGACAAAAAAATCGGGTATGCCGCCTACCGGCGTCGTCACCACGGCCAGCCCCGCAGCCATCGCTTCCAGTAACGACACCGGGCAGCCGTCACCGTAGTAGCTGGGGAACACAAAGATGTCGGCGTCAATTAGCGCATGCGCCTTCGCTTCTCCACGCAGGTAACCGGTGAGCACGATCCGATGACCGAGTCGATGCTCTTTTACCCAGCGGTCCAGGTTATGATATTCGGGCCCATCTCCGGCGATTGTTAATGTCAGGTCGGGCTGGGAAGCCTGGAGTATCAAAAACGCTTCGAGTAACTCTTGAGCTCCCTTTTCTTTCACCAGTCGAGAGAGAAATAAAAGCCTTGGCCCGGGATTCTGCCGTTCGCGGCGAATGCCTTCAAACAGTGCCGGATCGAACATTGTCGTGGTCACATGGATTTTTTGCGCCTCGATACCAAAGGCAAGTAGCGCTTCCTTGAATCGATTGGCGAGGACAATGATACAAGTCGCGCGGTTCAATAGTTTGCGGAAGAGGTAGCCCGCCGCTCGGGAATTTTGCATTCTCGCCAGAAAAGCCTCATCCCAGCCGTGGATAAACATCACAATGGGGGGAGCATTAATAATCGCCAGCGCAGTTATCAGTAAGCCGTCTCTTAGCATTGCGCTGAAATCAAGCGATGGATTGATGTGAATGATGTGTGGCTGTTGCTGGCGTACGACTTTAGCCAGGCGGATGCTGTCGTAAAGCGTCGTAGCCAAGGCGCCGACGCGCGAATGCTTGTCCGGGTTTCGCCCAATGACGAATCGAGATGCCTGAACGTTTTGAGAAAAGTTGGCTACGAGCAGTTCTACAAAACTTACAACGCCGCCCTGATGAGTTTTATCGCGAGCTATTACCAACGCACGAATCATGATGCACTAAGAAAGTGTATCCACCTGCACATAATCAAATCCGCGGAATGATTACAACTGTGTTTGGTTTCTAATAAGACCTGTTATACGACCTGAGCCTTGTGGTCCTGTACGCCACGCCCGGCATCCCAGGCCGGTACCCGCGTGGTGAGGGCGCTTTCTCAACTTCCTCTTCCTGCGGGTAGCCGCTTTGAAGCTGACACCGTTTGCTGATGACGTAACCGCTCATAAACCACATAAAATAGCCAAGGGAGGTCTTGTCCACCAGGCTCGTGTAGAACATGGTGGCCGCCAGCATCGGTACAATACTGGCCCACCCCAAGGCAACTGCGCCTGCAAAATCGCTCGCTGCGAGCACCTGACGTGAATCCTTGAAGACAAACCAGAAAAAAAGGAACGAGAGGCCCAACCCGATTATCCCGATTTCCCACATGAGCTTGCTGGCTGCCGTGAAGTCGATTCCGTACAGTGCCGCTTCCTCAGTAAGGTCGCCCTCAAACAGCTCGTGGAACGAGGCCTGGGCGTTGCCGATACCATTGCCCAGCCAGTGCTTGACCGGATCGTCGACAACTTTCAAAGGCATCACTACGGCGTCCAGACGGCCAACTGCCGCCATGGTTCCTTGTCCTTCTTCGGGACGGGCGTCTACATCTGCGCCCTTATAGAGGAAATCCAGTGCCTTGCCTTCCATAATCATTACGCCCAGGCTGCCACCTTCGCCCCAGCGATCGCCATACTGGCTATCATAGGCGACGGTGAACACGCCGATGATTAACGAGCCGAATACAACCATCGGTATAAGTAGACGTAACCTGCTCTTGTCGGTGGGTACCAGTAGCACGGGCAGCGCGAAGGCCAACGGCAGCAAGATAAACGTGACCACGGTCTCGTTAATGGCCGGCGGGATAAGCAGAAAAAGCACTAACGGAACGTAGTGAAACAGGCGGAACCGACGTTTCACCAGAAACGCCGTCAACATCGCTATGGAAGCGACAAGGAAAATCGAGAGCGTGCCGGACGTTCCCAAGGTGCCGACTATGTGGTCACCGGAGGGGTTCGGCGCCGTGATCTTCTGATAAACGGCCAAAGGCACCTGCAGCAAGGCGAGCACGAGCACGAACTTGAGGTAACCTTTTATCTGCGCGTTGGAAAAATAATAAACCAGCGGCAACAGAAAAATTGGCGCATATCGAAAATATGTCCGCAGACCGGCGAATACCGCACCGGGCTGCACGCTATTGGTGACTATTCCAGCGAGAATCAGCACGAACATGGTACCGAACAGGAAAATATACTTCGGCGGGATCATGATGGTGCGATCCCTGGCAAGACGCAGCGCGACGATTAGCGTCAAGGCTGCAGCGATGATCTCTGGCGCCAGGCTAACGACCCGCGGCAAGCCAAGGGCCGCCAGCCAATCACTGACAAAGGCGATCGCCAACAGCATATAGACCAATGCATTGATCATACTAATTACCTGTGCTGTATATCATGCCGTACGTTGTTTTCTTAAGCCCATATACAATTTGATGACGCGCGTACCTAGTGCACGGCGCGTTCGGCGTTTGAGTTCCTGTGCTCGAGATGCCTTCAGGTCGTCGATAACGCCGCTGCCGTCCGGCCGCGCACTGTTCGGCGTGGACCCACCTCCGGCGGCGTCCCGGGATTCAATCATAGCGACCATGCGATCGGTGATGTCGCGCTTCGATGGTGTGTACTTAACGGTTTCGTCGAGTTTCGCTCGGTCGGTAACGATCGTTTGATGAGAGACCTGGCTGTTGGCTGAATCGGCCAGTTTTCGAAAACTGCCGATTTGAACTCCCATGGAACGTTCGTAGGCGTCAGTGCCTTTCTCGTAAAGATGCAGCTTTGCCGAATGATTGCCAAACAGGGTGTGATGGACCTTGTCCCAGTAACGCCGTTTCCCACTGAAATACTCAATCCCGACCGCATCGCTAACCGATTCAAGTGTATCGTCTGACGCCACCAGATCAGCACATCTTACCGACTGCCAGCCAGGCACCATCCGGAAATACAGGCTGTGGTAGTTGATCCAGGCGTTCTCCCACCTCAGTTCCTTGCCACGCTTCGCGCACGAATAATAGTATTCTTCCGGAGTCTTCCAGATCAGGATGTTTTTTACATCGATCCCGGCGGCGCGCAGTTGTTGGCTCCTTTCATAGATCCACAGAGGATCCTTGCTCGAATCAACAATAGTGTTGACGTTTGAAAAAGTTTTGAAGATTGTAGCGTAAAGCTCGTTAATCCCCGCCTTCTGCACATTACCCCACAAGGTGCAGTCGGATTTGCCGCATCCGCAGTTCAGGTTAAAGTGGTGTTGTTTGTACGGGTGAAACATTTGACTCACCTCGCCACAGGAAAATCCATCCGGTGCGTTGGCAAGCATCAGGTCGAGCAACGTGGAGCCGCTGTAAGAGCTTCCGCCGACAAAAATAACTTTTTTCATATCTTGCTTGAGAGTGGTTGGCCTCTTCGGAAATTGTAGTTTAATCCGTGCGCCACGATATCATGCGCCCGCCTGCCCAGGCCGAGGCGGCAGGCATGCCCGCGATGGTAGGAAGCTAACATAAGTGACCGCAATTAAGCCGTTCCCGTTCAAAAAACAACCGTTGATGGGGGTTGTGGCCGGCTGCAGAGATATGCGGAAAAGGAGGATAATCTGATCAATTCAACATATATAACTTTCTCATAATCAATATTATACAGCAGGTAACTCGTCTGTTTTATTAAATTAAAGTAGCCAATGCTAACGTCGATGGTGGCGCACTACATATATCAGGCCTCTGTCGACATTGGCTGTTTTGCTCAGGCAGATGAAATTTGTGTGCTGGGCCGTAATGATTGGCGCCAGGCAAGATTGAGGGTCTAGATACCGACGTTATTCAGGCAGCCGCTCGGATGCGGCTGAGCTCGCTCAGGCCCGTCGCTCGACTTTGGGTGAGCATTGGCTTGGTGTAAGATTGCGCCCACACGAATGTTGCGGTCGGGCACTGCCAGGGAAACCAGCTCAGCGTGAGACAAAAATCAATAACAGGAATGTCCGGGGACGTGCTGGCTGTGATTATTAACTCGTCCACATTTGTATGCGCGGCGCGTTGTAAAAGCGCGTAGCCACGACTTGCCTATAATTTGCTATGCAAACGGTTGACTGGTACCTGAACCGTCTGAAACAGATGTCGCTTGGCGAGATAAGCTACAGAGTGCGGCAAACGGTGGTGGGTCACGCTCAGGCGAAGCGCACGAGCGTAAAAACCGAAGTTCCGCTATTCAACGTCACGCCCGCCCGCTTGAACTGGCTTACTGCGCCGGTTCAAGTCGACACCGCACTTTATTCGCAGGCTGCCGATCGAGTCGCCGCGGGCCGGATTCCCGTATTCGCCGTGGACGACGCCGCGCTTGGGCCTAAACCGCGCTGGAACAAGGATGTCCGTCTGGATGTTGAGGCGCCGCTAACGTTCGGCAAGACGCTGGATTACAGAGACCCGCGCCTGATTGGCGATATCAAATATCTATGGGAGCCTAATCGGCATCTGGAGCTTGTCACCCTGGCGCAAGCATATCGATTGACCGTCTCTGAAAAATACCTGCACGCGTTGCGTGAGAAGCTTGAATCCTGGCTTGACCAGTGTCCGCACTTGCTCGGACCCAACTGGGCGAGCTCGCTGGAGCTGGGAATCCGCCTCATCAACTGGGCCGCGGTATGGCAACTTGTTGGCGGGGTCGAATCCCGTCTTTTCGCCGACGCCCCTGGCGGCGCATTCAGAGATCGCTGGCTCGAGTCCATCTACCGGCACGCGCAGTTCGTATCGGGCTATCGCTCGCTCTATTCGTCCGCGAATAACCATCTGATCGGAGAGATGACGGGTGTGTTCGTGGCGGGCTGCGTATGGCCGCTATGTAAGGACATGCTGAACTGGCGCGGGCAAAGTTACGACATACTCGTACAGGAGGCGTTGCGTCAGACCTGCACCGACGGCGTCAATCGAGAACAGGCTGTTGCCTACCAGCACTTTGTGTTGGATTTTATGCTGCTCGGGGCGTCGGTAGGGGAAGCGGCCGATATCAAATTCCCTCAGCGTTACTGGCTCAGGATTGAGAAAATGCTGGAGTACATCGCGTCGCTGATGGATGTGGCGGGTAACGTTCCGATGATCGGCGACGCTGATGACGGCTACGTGGTACGTTTGTCACAGGAGCGGGACTTTTGCCCTTTCAGATCACAGTTGGCAACCGGCGCGGTGCTATTTGAGCGCCAGGATTTCAAGGCAAAGGCGGGGCATCTGGACGACAAGACCAAGTGGCTGCTGGGCGAGCGAGCAGCCGCATATCACGGCATACGTGCGCCCGCAGAACAGGCAACTGTCCGCCGCGCGTTCCCTGAAGGCGGCTATTACATACTCGGGACGGATTTCGACACCGAAGACGAAATTCGTCTGGTGGTGGATGCGGGACCATTGGGATATCAGTCCATTGCCGCTCACGGACACGCGGACGCGCTCGCGATCACGCTGTCGGTGAGCGGCCGTGAATTTCTGATCGATCCGGGCACCTATGCGTATCATACCAATGAAAGATGGCGCAATTACTTCAGGGGTACGGCAGCGCATAACACCGTGCGTGTGGACAATGGCGACCAATCCGTTTCCGGCGGGAATTTTATGTGGATACGCCATGCGCAGGCACATTGCGAGGCGTGGCTTCCTGGTGATGAGATGGATGTTTTTCGCGGCTCGCACGACGGTTATACGCGCCTGCGTGACCCGGTTGTGCATCGACGCGAAATCCGCCTGGACAAGGTACGCCGACGAATAGAAATCAACGACACATTGATGTGCAAGCGCGCGCACATCATTGAACGACCGTGGCATTTTGGGGAACATTGCACCGTGCGGGAAACCGTGAACGGATTCTCGGCAACCAGCGCAGGTGTGACCATCGCGATTAAACATGCGGACGCAGGCGTGACGGCGCTGCGCTTCAGCGGTGACGTGGAACGTCCCGCGGGTTGGGTATCCCGGCGCTACGACATTAAAACGCCGACGACTACCCTGGTCTGGCTCAAGGAAATCAGCGGCGAAACGACCTTGCGAACCGTCATCGACTGCGCGCAACAACAGCCGGCTGTCGTAAGCGATAATCCAGCGAATTCAAAACAATGGGAACGAGTATGAAGATCAGTATTTTCGGCCTCGGTTATGTCGGCGCGGTGTCGGCCGGCTGTCTGGCGCAAGAGGGGCACACCGTCATTGGCGTTGATCCATACCAGCCCAAGGTCGATCTGATTAATCGCGGACAGACGCCGGTAATCGAGAAAGACATCGGCGAAATTATTTTGGCGGCGGTCAGGGAGAAGAGATTATGGGCAACGTCCGACGTCGAGGCAGCCGTTAATGCCTCCGAAGTATCGCTGATCTGCGTAGGTACGCCGAGTCAGCTTAACGGCAGTCTGGATCTCAAGTACGTCCGGCAGGTGTGCGAACAGATCGGCAACGCCCTTAAATATAAAGATGCGTTTCATGTGGTCGTCGCGCGCAGCACCATGTTGCCGGGGAGTATGGCCAGCGTGGTTGTCCCGACTCTGGATGCAGCTTCGGGAAAACAGGCGGGCAAGGATTTCGGGGTTTGCAATAACCCCGAGTTCCTGCGCGAAGGTACGGCCGTACATGATTTTTATCATCCGCCCAAAACCGTAATAGGCGAAATCGGCGCGAAAAGCGGCGACCAACTGGCGAGCATCTACGCGAAACTGGATGCGCCTTTGATTCGCACGGACGTCGAAACCGCGGAAATGGTCAAGTACAGCGACAATGTGTGGCATGCGCTGAAAGTCGGATTCGCCAATGAGATCGGAAATATCTGCAAGGCGGCGAATATCGACGGCCACAAGGTTATGGACATATTCTGCCGCGACACCAAGCTGAATTTATCGCCTTATTACCTGAAACCAGGTTTTGCCTTCGGCGGATCCTGCCTGCCGAAAGATGTCCGCGCGCTGAGTTACAAGGCGCGCAGCCTGGACATCGAAGTGCCGATTATCAACGCCATTCTTCCCAGTAATCAGTGGCAGATCGACAAGGGCCTGAAGATGATCCTCGATAAGGGGAACAAGCAGGTTGGAATCCTGGGATTCAGCTTCAAGGCGGGCACGGACGACTTGCGCGAAAGCCCGCTGGTCGAGCTAATCGAAAGGCTGATCGGCAAGGGCTACGACGTGCGCGTATACGACCGCAACGTTCATATGGCGCGTCTGGTAGGCGCTAATCGAGACTACATCCTCAATCACATTCCACACATCTCCAACCTGATGGTGAGCAGCATCGACGAGGTGCTGGCGCACGCGCGGACGATTGTCATCGGCAACGGCGACCAGGACTTCGAGTCGGTCCCGGCGTCACTTAAACCCGGGCAGGTGCTTGTGGACTTGATTCGGATCTCTTCAGCCCGCAGCGAGGCAGGCAAATATGACGGCATCTGCTGGTAAGCCCAGACGGGTGCTCATCATCGTCGAAAACCTGCCGGTGCCGTTCGATCGCAGAGTCTGGCAGGAGGCGACAACGCTGACCGGCGCGGGATACCAGGTGTCCGTAATCTGCCCCACAGGCAAAGGCTACGAGGCGCGACACGAGGTAATCGACGATATTCACATTTATCGTCACTCATTGCCCTTGGAGGGTAGCGGCGTGACGGGTTATGTCGCGGAATACGGCGCGGCGTTGTGCTGGCAGTTTTTTCTGGCCTGGCGCATATTGATTAACCGTGGCTTCGACGCCATTCATGCGTGTAATCCGCCGGACAACATTTTTCTAATCGGCGGCTTCTTCAAGTTACTGGGCAAGCGTTTTTTGTTCGATCATCACGACATCAACCCGGAATTGTACGAGGCGAAATTCGGGCGTCGCGACTGGTTTTACAAGCTGATGCTGGCTCTTGAGCGATGGACGTTCAAGGCCGCCGACGTGTCGATCGCCACGAATGAGTCTTACCGCCGTATCGCCATCGAGCGCGGCGGCATGGCGCCTGAAGACGTGTTTATCGTCCGCAGCGGGCCCAATCTCGAGCGGCTGAAGATAGGTCCGGCGGTGGAAGCGCTGAAAAAAGGACGGGCGTATCTGGTGGGCTATGTCGGCGTGATGGGTAAACAGGAAGGCATTGAATTTCTGCTGCAGGCCGCGCGCTACATTGTATTTGTGAAAGACCGTCACGATGTGCAATTCGGACTCGTGGGCGGCGGTACCGAGCTTGAGGACATGAAGGCCTATGCGGGCCAGTTGGGTCTGGCTGATTACGTGACGTTTACGGGCCGCGTGCCGGACGATGAAATGCTGGCGATGCTGAATACCGCCGATGTCTGCGTGAATCCGGACGTGGCCAACGAGATGAACGACAAATCGACGATGAACAAGATTATGGAGTACATGGCGCTGGGCAAGCCGATCGTGCAGTTCGATCTCACTGAAGGCCGCTTCTCAGCCCGCGACGCCTCCCTGTACGCGGCCAGAAACGATGCCCTGGATTTCGCGGATAAAATTCTAGCATTGCTGGACGACTCGGGACTCAGGCGTGCAATGGGTACGCAAGGACGCCATCGCGTGGAACAGGAACTCTCCTGGCACTACGAGGCGCTGAGGCTTCTGGAGGCCTATGACGCGCTGTTCCGGGAAGGGAAAACACCCGCTGCCGCGTGAGCCTTAAACGGCGTTCGCATCGGTTTTTCATCCGCCAGGTTATAGAGCGGCGCAACCAAATTAACCATACCGCCTGCGTCACGGACTGCGTATGATCGCACTGCGACGGATTAACCGGGCACGTCAGGGAGTCGCTTAATCGGTCATGAATTATCTGTTCGCAATGGTGACAGCCACTGCGGTGAGCCTGGCCGTCATCCCGGTGATGATGCGCTTAGCACCGTGGCTGGGCATGATCGATTATCCCGACCCGCGTAAAGTGCACGCGAAACCCGTGCCGCGCGTGGGCGGCTGGGGCATTGTGCTCGGCGCGTTGCTGCCGATCATCATTCTTGTTCCGCTCACGCCGCTCTTGCAGGCCTATGTTTTTGGCGTCATCGCTCTGCTTGCTTTCGGCTCCATGGACGATCGGCACGAGCTGGGGCACTACACAAAATTCATCGGGCAGCTGCTCGCGGTGGTGCCGGTCGTTACCTACGGCGGCGTTTACGTTACGCAGCTGCCGTTGTTCGGCATGGATTCAATTCCCACCGCAATCGGCATGCCGTTTACGATTTTCGCGTTGCTGGGCATGATCAACGCCATTAATCATTCGGATGGGCTGGATGGGCTGGCGGGCGGCGAGGCCTTGCTGAGTCTGGGCGCACTCGCGTTCCTCGGTTATCTGGCTGACAGCGATCTGATCCTGTTGATCGCACTGGCGGCCATGGGCGGCGGATTCGGATTTCTGCGCTACAACACGCATCCTGCGATCGTGTTCATGGGGGATGGGGGCAGTCAGTTTCTGGGCTTTACGCTGGGTTTTCTGGCCGTGCTGCTGACTCAGCAGATTCACACGTCACTAAGCCCGGCCGTGGTTCTGCTGCTGCTCGGCCTGCCCATCGCGGACATTCTAATGGTGCTGTGCAAACGCATGAGCCAGCGCATGAACTGGTTTCTGGCCACCAAGAATCACCTTCATCACCGGTTGCTGGACTTAGGGTTCGTGCACGAGGAATCCGTCGTCATCATTTACTCCCTACAGACATTGTTTGTTGTGAGCGGGATTTCCTTGCGTTATCAGCCTGACTGGCTGCTATTTACCATTTACGTCGCGGCCTGTGTGCTGATCTTCGGTTCCCTCTCTTACGCGGAGCAGCATCGCTATGTCGTTCATCGCAACAATACGGAAGGAGCCTTAAGCGGCGCGATCTCGTACCTGCGCATGAAGTTGCTGGTGACAACACCACGGCGGTTCATTGAATTTGGCCTTCCCGTTTATCTGGTAGTCACCAGCCTGTTGATCAGCAACGTGCCACGCGACTTCGGGTTTGCCTCAGCCGGCATATTCGTGCTGCTGCTCGTCGAGTCGTCACTGAGCAGCACCTTGCGTTCCATCATGCTGAGGGCGTTGATATACGTCGTAGCGACCTTTGTCGTTTATCTCAGCTATAATCACCCACCGCCCGACGTGATGTGGCTGGGCCTCGTCAAGCTGATGTTTCTGGTGGCGCTCGCATTCGCCATCGGAACCGCGATCAAGTATTCGCCGCGCCGGCGGCAATTCGAATTCACCACCACCGCCATGGATTACCTGATGGTGCTGATTGTGGTCACCAGCCTGGTGGTGTCGCAAACTCAGCAGGTTGAAAGGCAAATCAGTCTGTTCGTTTTTGAGGTTATTATTCTGCTTTACGCGTGCGAATTGCAGATTATCGAGAAGCGAGAGCGATGGAATCTTTTGACATTATCGTCCCTGGCGACGACAGGCGTGCTGGCGGTACGCGGGTTATTCTAGACTGCGAGCCTAAAAGCCCGAGCCACTGCCCGATACTCAATGAGTAAAGCTCATGACTGACAATCCCACAGCCAAGGCAGTTAAGAAAAGCTCTAATACGGTGTGGCATCATGCTACCGTTACGCGCGCGAGGCGGCAGCAGCAGAATGGACACAAATCCGTCGTGCTCTGGTTCACCGGGCTGTCGGGCGCGGGCAAATCGACGGTGGCGCACGCAGTCGAGGAGGCGCTGCATGAGCAAGGCCGACAGACGTTTGTGTTCGATGGCGATAACGTGCGGCATGGTCTGTGCTCGGATTTAAGTTTCTCGGAGGAAGCGCGCAAGGAGAACATTCGTCGTGTGGGCGAGATGGCAAAACTATTCGTCGAGGCGGGTGTGATCGGATTGACGGCGTTTATTTCACCTTATCGTTCCGATCGACAGAAGGTGCGCGAGCTCGTGGCCCCCGGCGACTTCATTGAAATTTATTGTCGTTGTTCGCTGGAAGTCTGTGAGCGGCGCGATGTCAAGGGACTTTACAAGCGAGCGCGCCGCGGCGAGATCAAGGAATTTACGGGCATATCTTCACCTTACGAGGAGCCCCTGAACCCTGAACTCGTGATCGAGACGGGCGCGGGGTCAGTGGACAACTGTGTCGAGGAAGTGGTGTCTTATCTGTCCAGAAACAGTTACCTGGCCTGACCGGTTCGGAACCTCCGGCCCATAGTCGTCAACAAAGGGTCATCAACACAGCGCGTGGCGCCGTTCTTTCACAGGCAAATAGTCGCTCGCTCAACGAGTTGTGGCATTATTGATAGGCAGGCTTTACTTAATCTTTGGGCGCCCGTACAGTCCGATCTTGCAGGAATCCTGTGTGGTTCTCCGACCCGGCCAGCATCCAACCCCACCATAGTTGCAGATCAATGCCAAAACCTGAACTCGCATCCAACCACAGCCACCTCAACCAACAGGGTGCTACTGTCCCTTCTTCGCAGGGCGCCAGACACGAGTTCGCCAGGGGCGCCCTGCGTGCCTGGGTTTACGATCGGGTATTGATGGGGCTCACATCCGGCTGGTATCAGCAGGTTCTGAGTCGTCTCCCGCAAGGGGCGTCCGTGCTCGATGTGGGTATTGGAACGGGTAGCGCCGTCGCGCGTAGCGCCAACCTGGTGCGGGAAAAGGATATCCGGATCGTTGGTCTCGACATAGACCGCGACTATCTGACGCATTGCGAGAAGGTGATCCGCCGCGCGGGGTTGAGCGATAACGTGACGCCCAGACTGACCTCCGTCTACGATCATCAGGGCGGTCCTTACGACGCGGTGTACTTCAGCGCCAGCTTCATGCTGTTGCCGGACCCGGTCGGCGCAATCCGACATGTGCTGTCGCTGTTGGCGCCGGGTGGCTGGATCTTTTTTACACAGACGTTTCACCATGGGAAATCGGCATTGATCGAAAAGGTTAAGCCGATGCTGCACCGGGTCACCAGTATCCACTTTGGACGCGTGACATATGAAGTGGATTTTCTGAACGTGCTGGAAGAGTCCGGGCTCGAACTGGTGGAGTTTCTGACCATGGGCAGCACCAGGCGCGCTTCTTACAGACTGGCGATAGCGCGTCCCCTGGCGAACGACAAGCCCCAGACCATGGCCGCGGGCTCTATATGAGATATAAAAATTTTAATAAATCAGCTTCTCGCTGCAGTCGCATGCTCAGGCTGCCTGCGCAACGGTAGCTCGCACTTGGGCGAGGCTTCGTTGGAAAGCACGCATCAACGATTCGACTAATCGCGATCCAGCCAGACGCTCAGGCCTTGCGCGTTAAGCTCGATATCCAGTTCGAATAGCGCGAGCGCCTCACTACGATCTAGCGGGACACCGGCGGTTGCGAGTTCGCTCAGCAGAAACGCCTCGATTCTCGCGACGAGATGCTGGTGTCGGTCCTGCTCTGACGGCAAGTTGCGCGCGGCGCTGTTGATAGCAAGTTCCGCCACTTGCACGATTCTGCGGTGCAGATCGTTTGCCAGCGACTCAACGGCGGTGATCATCCCATAATGCGCCATATACACGCGCTCGGGCCGATAGCTTAACAGCCGGTCAAGCGAGTCGCACCAGGCGTCGGGGTCAAATTGAACGGGCGTGGTGGTGGGAAATACAAACGCGCCGTCGGGCCCGTCGCTTTCGCGATAGGAGAGGCCAAAAACATCACCGGCAAAACAGCCGCGGGTGAATTCATCATAAACGCTGTAGTGATGGCGCGCATGTCCGGGTGTGTCTAGGAATAAGAGACGGCGACCATTCAAGTCCAGCTCCAGGCCATCTTCCGCCAGGATTACCCGGTGTTCGGGAACCGGCCGTAGCGTCCCGAAATTTTCCTTGAACGTGGTCTCCCCGTACACGGCCGTGGCGCCCGCGATCAGTTTGCCGGGATCGGTCATATGCCTCGCGCCGCGCGGATGCACTACAAGCCTGGCCGCCGGCAGATGGTGCATAAGTTCGCCCGCACCGCCCGCATGATCCAGGTGAACGTGCGTCGGCATCACGTAGGCGACATCGTGGCGCGCGATTTGTTTGTGATCCAGAAGCTCAAGCAAGCGTGGAACGGAGTGGGCGGTGCCGGTATCGATAAATGCCGCCTGACCATTGTGTTCCATCAAATAGCAAGCGGCCATCCTCGGTCGATAGTAACCGGTATCGATACACGTAATACCACCAGTCATCGTCTCGTGATTGGGAATGGGCATGATGTCAACTGAGGGGGCAGAATTCAGCTATGATCCGGCAGGCTCCAGCATACCGGCAGCGTACGCTTGACGCTGACGACGTAGTAAACCGCCGCCATTAAAACAGCGCGCGCGAGGAAATAACGATGCCATCCTCGTCGGCGTATACGTAATTCGAAGGCGTGAACGTTACGTCCGCAAAGCGCACCGGGATGTCGCGTTCACCGGCGCCGAGCTTGACGCTTTTGCGAGGATTGCAAGCTAGGGCCTTTACGCCAATCGAGGCGTTGGCCAGGGCAATGGAATCGCGTACGCAACCGTTCACTATCACGCCCGACCACGCATTTTTTTCGGCGAGCACGGCCAGTTGATCGCCCAGGAGCGCACAGCGTCGCGAGCTGCCTCCATCGACAATCAGCACACTGTTTTGACCGTTGGTTTCTAATGCTTCGCGCACCAGACTGTTGTCCTCGAAACATCGCACCGTACGGACCTCGCCGTGAAACGCGCGGCAACCTCCAAAATCTCTAAAAACGGGCTCCACAACCTGTAGATCATCGCCATGCTCGTCGTAGAGATCCGCGGTCGTAAATTTACGGTCGCTATTGCTGTTTGGCATGGCACTGTGGGCAGGTCTAGTCAGATCAGATTTCCATTACGATACCAGTATTCGCGCAACTTACAACGACGCAACGCGGTCGAGCGTGCAGATTTTAGAGTTGCATATGCAGCGTTGCCGCGATGGGTGACTCGCGTGAAATCAAGGCGATAAACAGTAAAAGCCCTTACCCGAACGGGTAGAGAAACTTGATATACGCCGAAGCGTATCGGAGGGAGTTTTCTTAAATCAGGCAAAGCTAGCCGAGAATGCACCCGTCTACTTGCAATATCGACATGTCAACGCAGTAACACCTACAGCATCAACTCATGTACATGCCGCCATTGACGGGCAGATTGACGCCGGTGATATAGCCCGATTCATCTAAGCTCAGGAACGCGACCGCATGAGCGATCTCGGCTGGTTTCGCCATACGTCCCAGGGGAATACCGGCGACGATAGTGTTGCGAATGTCTTCGGGCACTGCCGCGGTCATGCGGGTTTCAACATAACCCGGCGACACCGTATTGACCGTGACGCCCTTACTGGCGACTTCCTGCGCCAGCGCCATGGAGAAACCATGCACGCCCGCCTTGGCGGCGGAGTAGTTGGTTTGACCGAACATGCCTTTCTGCCCGTTGACAGAAGATATGTTAATAATGCGGCCGAAACCCTGCGCCATCATGCTCTCTACAACTTGACGGGTAACGTTGAAAACGCTGTCGAGATTGGTTGTAAGCACCGCATTCCAGTAATCCGGCTCCATTTTACGCAAGGTCTTGTCGCGCGTAATTCCGGCGCAATTCACCAGGATATCGATTTCTCCAAAACATTCCCGGACATTGCGCACCATCTCCGCGCTGGAATCGAAAGAGCTGACGTCTCCGGCGATTAATTCGATCTCGAAACCTTCCGCCCGGCGCATGCTTTGCCATTCGTCCGCCTGAGCTTGTTCGCTGGGCAGATGGCCCGCCACCACCGTGCGGGCACCGTGCGCAAGGCGCTTGCAAATTTCCGTACCTATACCACCGATTCCCCCGGTAACCAGCGCTACCCTTTTATCGTAACTCATCGTTAGTTTCTCCTGACGCTACAACCCGCGAGTCATTGACTTGCGGTGGTTGACGAGTGAAATTGTTGCGATGCAAAATATTATACGCGCAGCGCCAAGTCAAGGCGTAAGAACCGGTGCTTAGGCTGGTGCAGACAGCAGAACAGTTACTTAAAGCGTGCTGTTTCAGGTATTTGGCTGGTGAGCAGCGAGTCGAGCCGACCCGCGTCATTAATACTATTTGTCGGTCTTTCCTCGTTCTGGTGGCGCCTTGACGCCGGACGCCTTGAGGAAATTGCGCTGCATGTCGTGCCAGATTTCGAGATTGCGTTGCGCCAAGTCCGACATCATCTCCAACGGCGTGTTGCCGCTTATCATGGTGCGGACCTGTCTTTGCAGTTGCGCCTGTTGCTCCACGAACAGCTCCAGGCTCTTTTCCAGGTAACTTGAAAATACGCCCTGTACAGAGTCGCCGTAGAAGCGAATCATCTTGGAGAGAATATCGGCGGTGAACAAGGGTTCACCGCCGGCTTCCTGCTCCATAATAATTTGCAACAAGGTCGGGCGGGTGATGTCGGCATTGGAGTTCGCGTCGACCACCTTGAACTCCCCGCCCCGCATGACCAGGTCACGAACGTCCGCCACCGTTATGTAGCGGCTGACCTCTGTGTCATACAAACGCCGATTGGGATACTTTTTGATTATTCGTATCTGTCCCGCTTTAGTTGCCATATTGATTCATCGATTGCGTTGATTCCATTAACCACGAGCGCATGACAATATCCCGATTAACGGATACCGCCAATGCGGCCCTGGTTTGTTTACCGCGCTACCTTGTCGCAAATGCTACCCGATAAGTTCTGCCTAACACATGTGTTGTCCACCGTTGATAGAGATGTCGGCGCCGGTAATGAAATTGGCAAGATCCGAGGCGAGAAACGTCGTGACATACGCGACTTCTTCGGGTTCGCCCAGCCGACCGGTTGGGATCGTCGCAACAATCTTTTCGCGCACGTCTTCCGGCACCGCCATCACCATGTCGGTTGCGATGTAACCGGGCGAAACCGTGTTGACGGTAACCCCCTTGCGTGCGACTTCCTGCGCGAGCGACTTGGTGAAACCATGCATGCCGGCCTTGGTCGCGGTGTAATTGGTTTGCCCCATCTGACCTTTCTGACCGTTGATGGATGAGATATTGATGACGCGGCCGAATCCGCGTTTTGTCATGCCTTCGATAACGTGCCGGGTCAAATTGAAAACGCTGTTCAGATTCGTATTGATCACCGTGTTCCATTGTTCCTGCGACATCTTGCGCAAGGTCGTGTCCTTGGATACTCCGGCGTTGTTCACCAGTATATCGATGGGGCCAATGTCTTTTTCGATGGTTTCAACGAGTTCCTTGCAGGCGTCGAAATCACCGACGTCACACTGAAATCCACGAATTTCATAGCCGTCTTTCTTGCAATTCTCCGTCCATTTGCGCGCTTTTTCTTCATTGCGATAATTTGTCACGACCTTGCATCCGGCGTCTGCCATTTCTTTGCAGATCGCGCTGCCGATGCCGCTGGTGCCGCCACTTACGAGCGCTACTTTATTGGTTAAATCAATTTTCATGTGTTATTACCTCTCGACAGCCAGAGCGACACCCTGACCACCACCAATACAAAGCGTTGCCAGGCCTTTGCTGACGTCCCGGCGTTTCATTTCATACAGCAGGCTTATCAAAATGCGTGCGCCCGACGCGCCGATTGGATGGCCCAGTGCGATCGCGCCGCCGTTGACGTTTACTTTTTCCACATCCCAGCCTACGTCGCGATTGACCGCGATTGCCTGTGCGGCGAACGCCTCGTTGGCTTCGATCAGGTCCAGATCTTCCGCGCGCCAGCCAGCGCGTTCCAGACAGCGCTGGCTGGCAGGAATCGGGCCGGTGCCCATGATCGCCGGGTCCACGCCAGCGTTGGAGTAGGCCACGATACGCGCCAGCGGTTCCAGTCCGAGCTTGTCGGCGAGCGCGCGGGTCGTCACGATAACAGCCGCCGCCCCGTCGTTAATGCCGGAGGCATTGCCTGCGGTGACTGTGCCGTTCTCCTTCGCGAAGGCGGGCTTTAGCTTGCCCAGACCTTCGGCCGTGGCGCCGGCCCGCGGGAACTCGTCCTTGTCGAACACAATCGGGTCGCCCTTGCGCTGCGGTATCTCGATGGGAATGATCTGCTCCTTGAAATAACCTGCTTTAATCGCCGCCTCCGCGCGCTGCTGGGAAGTGGCCGCGAATTCGTCCTGTTCTTCGCGGCTGATGTCATACTTTTTGGCGACGTTCTCTGCCGTGCCACCCATGTGATAGTTGTTAAAGACGTCCCACAATCCGTCATAAATCATGGTGTCCTTGAGCGGCCAGTCACCCATTCTCTGGCCCGTGCGGGAATTGGGCACGACGTGTGGTGACTGACTCATGTTTTCCTGGCCGCCGGCGACGATAAAGGTCGCATCTCCACAGCGGATCGCCTGGGTCGCCAAATGGACCGCCTTGAGTCCGCTGCCGCAGACCTTGTTGATGGTCATCGCCGGCACCGTGTAGGGCAGGCCGGCGCCGATACTGGCCTGTCGCGCGGGGTTCATGCCGACACCAGCCGTGAGCACCTGGCCGAGAATAACCTCACTGATCTGATCAGGCTCGATACCGGATCGGGCGAGCAGTTCCGCGATGACTTTGGCGCCGAGTGTGCTGGCCGGGAGGGATGCTAATGTGCCGCCGAACGAACCGACAGCGGTACGCCCGGCGGCCACTACAACTATCTCTTCTTTCATATGCTGCTCCTGCAGGTTGTGCGGTTTTTCGAGGTTCCGGCTATCTGTTATGGAGCTTTTAGATGTGCCGCTTTTCGATGTGCCACTTTTCGATGTGAATTCATGGGAGGATTATGTTTAACTCTAGACCTATTAAACATGTGGTATTGCAACGCTATCAGACCTGACCGTGTGACGCCACACTTTAGACTTCAACAAATTGTCCAAACACGCGATAAATGTGGTTGTTGCGACGCAAAAATGGCCTATGTTACGTTAAAGGACATAACCGCAAGCATCCGCTCAAGGCATCCCCCGCATTGCTGGCCCGCAGTTTTTCGGAGATCCCATCAACGTGAATGAAACCCCTTTCAATATCTGGACGAACCAGATGCTCGACTATCAGCGTCAGTACCAGGAGGCACTACAAGGTTTCACGCCGCGCACCGCACCGCCAGCCTTTGGCGGCGCGGCCTTCGACAGTAAACCCTGGGTTTCGGCGCTGGAGCAATGGTGGAGAACAATGCAGCCCGGTACGCAGCCGTCGGTAAACGACTTCTATTCGCGGCTGGTGGATCAGGGCAAGGTCTATTTCCAGATGACTGAAAGTATGAACCAGGCTTTTCAGCAGGCGTCCGCGGCAGGCGAATCCGACGCGCGCTGGCAGGAAGCCGTCAGCACGACCCTGACCGGTCTGAAAGACATGTTCGGCGGCCACAAGCCCGACGTTGACGGCGCCGCGCGTCAGGCCATCGCCTTCTGGGCGTTGCCGCTCAATGCCTGGCAACATGCTGTGTCGTCTGCATCGACACTGCCAGGCGATTTTCTGCAGGGCATGAACGTACCCGGCGTGCGCCAGGTGCGCGATGAAATGTACGAGCGGGTCGATCAGATGTTGTCGACGCCCGCCGTCGGGCACACGCCCGAACAGCACAAGCAGGCCCAGACGCTTGCCAGGCTAAGCCTGGACTATCAGCAGGCCTTGCACGATTACGTCGCAACTTTTGGCGAGATCGGCGTTAAAAGTGTCGAGGCGCTGCGACGGCTGGTCGAACAGCGTGTGACCGACAACCGGCCCATATCATCGTTGCGTGATATGTACGATCTGTGGGTGGATAGCTGCGAGGAGGCATATGGCGAGTACGTCAATACGGAAAAATACGGCGCGATATATGGCCGTCTGGTGAACAGCCTGATGGCCTTCAAACGGCATGGCGCCATGATGCTCGACCAGTCACTGGACGCCATTAACATGCCGACGCGCCGTGAGATCGATATCCTGCACCAGCGCTTGCAGGAAGTGAGGCGTGAAACCAGGCAGTTGCGCGCGGAGATCGAATCGCTCAGGCACAGGGGGATGGATGAGGCGCTGGCGCGCACCAACGGCGCGGCCCGCAAGGCGGATGCTGGTTTGGCGTCCGAGAGCGCGGCACACGCCTCGTCGACCAGGACGATCAGGGCTAAAACCAAGGCCAAGAAATCGAAAGCGAAAAAGTCCACGAAATCCAAATCCGCGACAAGGAAGAACAGTGGATCGAGTGCGGTCGCGCGCAAAAGCGAACTCAGGAGTTAAGCCATGATCCCCGTTCAAATACGTCCTGACCTTGCCGCTCAGGAACTGCTGGAGTTCAACCAGAAGCTCGGTCTGGGTCTGCAGAATCTCGCCAATATCGATGAAATAAGCACGGGCGCGACGCCCACCGAAGTCATTTATCGTGAGGACAAGCTGGCTTTGCACCGCTACATCTCGCCCTTCGGCGAAGCCAGCAATCCGGTACCGCTGATCGTCGTCTATGCGCTGGTCAACCGCCCGTACATGGCCGATCTGCAGCAAGATCGTTCGCTTGTGCGCGGCATGTTAAATGCGGGGCAGGATATCTACCTGATCGACTGGGGTTACCCGGACCGCGCGGATCGCTGCCTCACCATGGACGATTACATCAACGGTTACATCGATCGCTGTGTGGATGTGGTGCGCCATCGCCACGGCGTCGAGCTCGTGAATGTATTGGGCATCTGCCAAGGCGGTGCGTTCAGTCTCTGTTACGCGTCGATGCACACCGACAAGGTCAAAAATCTCATCACCATGGTGACGCCAGTAGATTTTCAGACCCCCGGCGACCTGCTGAGTCGCTGGGTACGGGACATCGATGTGGATTTGCTGGTGGACACCGTGGGGAACGTCTCGGGCGACCTTATGAACTGGATGTTCCTGTCGCTCAAACCCTTTCGGCTGATGGGGCAGAAGTATCTGGACATGGTCAACCAGCTTGATAACGAAGACCAGGCGCGTAATTTCCTGCGCATGGAGAAGTGGATATTCGACAGCCCGGATCAGGCGGGCGAAACGTTCCGCCAGTTCATGGTTGATTTTTACCAGAACAATCGCTTGATCAAGGGTGAAGTACAGATCGGCGCATACAGGGTAAATCTCAAGCATGTGACCATGCCTGTGCTGAATATTTATGCCCGGCAGGACCACATCGTGCCGCCGCCTGCAAGCACCGCGCTGAGGGATTATGTGGGCACGGACGACTACAGTGAGCTGGATTTTCCCGGCGGTCACATTGGCATATACGTGAGCGGCAAGTCGCAAAAAACGGTGCCGCCCGCAATTGGCGTGTGGCTGAACGCGCGAAAGTAGTTGGGTAAATCACACCAATTCGGTTAAACTTTTATTGCGCTGCCGCATGGCTGCGCCTTTTTTACACAACGCTAATCAACTTCGAGGAGAAGCAGCCACCATGGCTACTCAGGCTTATGAGCAGTCGTCACCGGAGGTGGAACTGACCGGGCAACTGACTTCGCAATTCAAGGAAATACTCACGCAGGCCGCGCTCGAATTTATCGCGGCATTGGCCTCGCGCTTCACCGCGCGTAGAAACGAACTGCTGACGCTCAGGCTGGAAAGGCAGGCCTTGCTGGATGCCGGCGTTATGCCGGACTTTCTGGAAGAGACAGCGCAAATTCGCGCGTCGAATTGGCAGGTTGCGCCCCCACCCGCGGACTTGCAGGATCGTCGCGTCGAAATTACCGGCCCGGTCGATCGCAAGATGATCATCAACGGGCTCAATTCCGGCGCTAAGGTCTTCATGGCTGACTTCGAGGATGCGCATGCGCCGACCTGGGCAGGCACCATGCAGGGGCAGATCAATCTCCGCGACGCTGTCAACGGTTCCATCGAGTTCACCAACAACCGCGGCAAGCAGTATCGTCTCAACGACAAGATAGCCACCTTGATCGTGCGTCCGCGCGGCTGGCATTTGCCCGAAAAACACGTGCTGCTGGACGGGTTGCCGGTTCCCGCCGCGCTGCTCGATTTTGGCTTATATCTTTTTCACAACGCGCATCCACTGCTGGAGCGCGGCAGCGGGCCGTACTTCTATCTGCCCAAACTCGAAAATCATCTCGAGGCCCGGCTCTGGAATGATGTCTTCAAGTTCGCGGAACAGTATCTGCGTCTCTCGCGCGGCAGCATCAGAGTTACGGTGCTGATCGAGACGATTCTGGCGGCGTTCGAAATGGACGAGATCCTGTACGAACTGCGCGATCACGTGGTCGGACTCAACTGTGGGCGCTGGGATTACATCTTCAGCTTCATCAAGTGTTTTCACAAGCATCCCGAGTACGTGCTGGCGGACCGCGCGCAGTTGACGATGGCGGCGCATTTTATGAATTCTTATTCGCTGCTGCTGATAAAAACCTGTCACCGACGCGGCGCCCACGCAATGGGCGGCATGGCGGCCCAGATACCGATCAAAGACGATCCGCAAGCCAACGAACGCGCGCTCGCCAAGGTGCGCACGGACAAGGAACGCGAAGCGCGTAACGGACACGACGGCACCTGGGTTGCGCATCCGGGGCTGGTAGCCGTGGCGGAAGACATTTTCAATCGCCACATGCCGCAAGTCAGTCAGAAGCATCGGCAGCTCGACGACGTGGATATCAAGGCACGCGATTTGCTTGCGATTCCGCAAGGCGACATTACCGAGGCCGGGCTCGCCGGTAACGTCTGTGCGGCATTACGATACATCACCGCCTGGAAGAGCGGGCAGGGCTCGGTGCCGATCCATAATCTCATGGAAGATGTCGCGACCGCCGAGATCGCGCGCGCCCAGCTTTGGCAATGGATTCGTTATCCCAAGGGCGTGATGAGCGATGGACGCAAGGTAACGGCGGGATTGTTCGAGCAGGCGCTGATGCGCGAACTGTCGTTGATTCGCGCGGAACTCGGGGACGACGAGTTCGAAAAAAGTCATGCGCAGGCCGCGGCGGAGTTGCTACGCAGGCTGGTCACCGATGATCGTTTCGCGGAATTTTTGACCTTGAGAGCTTGAGTGATCTCAGCGCGATCCCGGATAGTTTTACGCAGTTAGCCGTACTGCGTGATCGTTATAACTACGGCTTATCAATGCCTGGCGTATAGTTCGTTTGTAAGGGTTCAAATCAGGCAGTTGGCGAGGATTACTCTGGAGGATATGAGAGTTATGAACAAACAGGAAACGATCAACGCGATCGAGCAGGACTGGGCCAGAAATGCGCGCTGGAAAGGCGTGCAGCGCGGATACAAGGCGGCCGACGTGGAAAAACTGCGCGGCAGCGTGACTATCGAGCACACCCTGGCGAAGCGTGGCGCCGAGAAGTTATGGCAGCGCATCCACAACGATGATTACGTGCATGCTTTGGGCGCCATGACCGGCAATCAGGCCATGCAGATGGCCAAGGCCGGGCTGAACGCGATTTACCTGAGCGGCTGGCAGGTTGCCGCGGATGCGAACAGCGGCTTTCAGATGTATCCGGATCAAAGCCTTTATCCGGTAGACAGCGTGCCGACCGTGGTGCGCAAGATCAACAATGCGTTCAAGCGCGCCGATGAGCTTTATCACGCCGAAGGTAACGACGATATCGACTGGTTTCTTCCCATCGTCGCGGATGCGGAAGCCGGCTTCGGCGGCGTGTTGAATGCATTCGAATTGATGAAAGGCATGATCGAGGCGGGTGCTGCCGGTGTGCATTTCGAGGACCAGCTCGCCTCGGCGAAAAAATGTGGGCACATGGGCGGCAAGGTGCTGGTGCCGACCCAGGAAGCGATTCTTAAACTGGTCGCGGCGCGGCTGGCCGCCGACACGATGGGCGTGCCGACCTTGCTGCTGGCGCGTACCGACGCGGAAGCCGCCAACCTGATTACGTCCGACGCCGATGAGAACGACAAGCCGTTTTTGACCGGCGAGCGCACCTTCGAAGGGTATTTCCGGGTCAAGAACGGTTTGCAGCAGGCCATATCGCGGGGTCTAGCGTACGCGCCTTTCGCCGATCTGGTGTGGTGCGAAACCGGCAAGCCCGATCTGGAATTCGCAAAATCCTTCGCCGAAGCCATCCGCAAGGAGTACCCGGATCAGTTGCTGGCATATAACTGCTCACCATCGTTCAACTGGCGCAAGAACCTTGACGATTCTCAGATCGCCAGCTTCCAGCGCGAACTCGGCGCCATGGGTTACAAGTTCCAGTTCATTACACTGGCGGGTTTCCATGCGCTCAACTACAGCATGTTCGATCTCGCGGACAAGTATCGCGATGAGGGCATGTCGGCGTATGTCGAACTCCAGCAGAAAGAGTTCGGTTCCGAATCGCGCGGTTACACGGCGACCAAGCATCAGCGCGAGGTTGGCGCGGGATATTTCGACGCCGTGGCCTCAACGGTCACCGGCGGCGCTTCCAGTCTGGGCGCGTTAAGCGGTTCGACGGAAGAAGATCAGTTCGACACCGGCGCTCCCAAGGCGGCCAGTAAATAGCAGGCAATACTGCGCGCCGGTGGCGGGCACCATCCGTCACCGGCATAGCCTGATGAGCGCCAGGGGCTGGCGCGCAATCGCGCGTTAGCCAGCATAAAGTCTGGCGCGCAGGTCATAGCCAAAACTAATAATGGCTTATAAAAACATTTCGCGGCCGGCCGATGGCACGCCTATCGTGGCCAATTCCGACAACACGCTCGAAGTTACCGAGCGGCCCATCATTCCCTATATCGAGGGCGATGGCATAGGCATAGACGTGACGCCGGTGATGCACCGCGTGGTGGATGCGGCGGTTAAAAAGGCGTACGGGGGAAAACGCGCCATTGCCTGGATGGAGATTTACGCCGGCGAGAAGGCGCTGGATGTATACGGCGAGGATCAGTGGCTGCCGGAGGAGACGCTGGATGCAATGCGGGAGTTCGTGGTGTCGATCAAGGGCCCATTGACCACGCCGGTAGGCGAGGGCATGCGCTCGCTCAATGTGACTATTCGTCAAAAGCTCGATCTCTACGCCTGCGTGCGCCCGATCCGTTTCTTCGCCGGCACGCCGACGCCCATGAAAGAGTCGGCCTCCACCGATATGGTGGTGTTTCGCGAGAATACCGAAGACATCTACGCCGGCATCGAGTGGCCGGCCGAGAGCGATGCGGTTAAGAAGGTTATCAATTTTCTCCGCTACGAGATGAATGTCACGGAAATTCGTTTCCCGGACACCTCGGGACTGGGCATCAAGCCGGTATCGCGCGAAGGCTCCGCGCGGCTGATGCGCAAGGCCATTCAGTACGCCATCGACTATGATCGCGGCTCCGTTACCCTGGTGCACAAGGGTAATATCATGAAATATACCGAAGGCGCTTTTCGCACCTGGGGTTATGAGGTCGCGACCAACGAATTCGGCGCCGAACTCATCGATGGCGGACCCTGGCGCAAGATTAGAAATCCAACTACCGATCGTGAAATCGTCATCAAGGATGTCATCGCCGATAACTTCCTGCAGCAGATCCTGCTGCGGCCGGAAGACTACGACGTGATCGCTACCCTTAACCTCAACGGTGATTACATATCCGATGCCCTGGCGGCGCAGGTCGGAGGCATGGGTATAGCACCCGGCGCCAATATGGCCGATTCCGTCGCGGTATTCGAGGCGACGCATGGCACCGCGCCGAAATACGCCGGCAAGGACAGGGTCAATCCCGGGTCCATTATTCTCTCTGCCGAAATGATGCTCAGATATATGGGCTGGACCGAAGCCGCCGATCTGGTGTTGCGCGGTGTGGGTGGCGCCATCGCGGCCAAGACGGTCACATACGATCTGGCCCGCGCGCGCGCCGGGATCGCGGCACGCGGCACGCGGGTAGACAGTGCCCGCGCGGTAGAAGCCGACCTGGAACGTCTCATGCCAGGTGCTACGCTGGTGACAACATCGGGCTTCGGCGACGCCGTGATCGAGCACATGGGTTCAGCGTCCGGCCGATAATGGATGTCGCCGTGCGCGCAAGCGGTGGCATTTAGTAAGCGTGTCGTTGCAGCCCGGTTTCCTGCACGATGCGCGTGGCGATCTCCTCGACTGAGCGCGTGGTGGTATTCAGAAACGGAATGCTTTTCGCGTGATAAAGGTCTTCCACGGCCCTGATTTCGTAAGCGCACTGTTCCAGCGAGGCATAGCGGCTGTTGGGGCGGCGAGCGGTGCGCACGCCGTGCAGACGCTGCGGTGTGGTGGTCAGGCCGTAAAGCTTCGCGACGTAAGGTCTCAACATTCGCGGCAGCGCGCCCTGGCCCAGGTCGTCTTCGGTGATCGGGTAATTGGCGGCGCGAATGCCAAACTGAATCGCCAGATAAAGACAGGTCGGGGTCTTGCCAGAGCGGGATACGCCGACCAGGATGAGATCCGAGCGGTCATACTGTTTTGTATAGGCGCCGTCGTCGTGCAGCAGCGAGAAGTTGATGGCGTCCATGCGCGATTCGTATTTCTGCGCGTCGGTGAGGCGGTGCGAGCGTTCTTCACGCTCCAGCGGTTTCGCTTCCAGCTCCAATTCGAGACTGTTCAAAAATGCGTGGAACAGGTCCAGTGTCAGGCCTTTGGAGTTGACCACCAGCGAGCGCATCTCCGGATCGGCCAGGGTGCTGAAAACAATGGGTCGCCGGCCGTCCTGATCCGCAGCGCGGTCAATCTGCTCGACGACCGAGGCGGCCTTCTCACGACTGTCTACATACGGAATCGTGAATTCGCGATATTCCACACCTTCGAACTGCGCCAGCAGGCTGTGCCCCAGCGTCTCCGCGGTGATGGCTGTCCGGTTGGATAGAAAAAAAACGCTGTGCATAGGTTGTAAACTCAGCCGCGATGTAAGCTTATTTTGAACGTAGGTACCATGATAACGCCAAACTGAGGATCTCCCCCAACCGAGGAACTCCCAATGGATAGCAAATTGGATGATTACGTTGTTAGCCTGGATTCCATCGGCATGGACGATGTCGCGCGCGTAGGCGGCAAGAACGCTTCGCTGGGCGAGATGATCCAGCATCTGTCCGCCAGCGGGGTCAATGTGCCCGGCGGATTCGCCACCACCGCCGACGCGTTTCGGCGCTTTCTGTCGGAGGCGGAACTGACGGACAGGATCAGCGCGGCGCTTGAGAAACTGGATGTCGAAGACACCAAAGCCCTGGCGCGAACAGGCCGGTCAATCCGCGAGATGATCATCGATACGCCTATCAAGGGTCAGCTGCGTGACGCAATCGCACACGCTTTCGAAAAACTTGAGCGCGAAGCCGGCGGCTCTCTGGCCGTCGCCGTGCGCTCGTCGGCGACCGCCGAGGATCTGCCCGATGCGTCGTTTGCCGGTCAGCAGGAAACATTTCTTAACGTACGTGGGCTGGACAACGTATTGCTGGCGGTGAAGACCGTGTTTGCGTCGCTGTTCAACGACCGCGCGATATCGTACCGCGTGCGTCACGGTTTCGAACACGGCGAAGTGGCGCTGTCGGCGGCTGTTCAGCGCATGGTGCGCAGCGACCTTGCCGTCAGCGGCGTGCTGTTCACCCTGGATACCGAGTCCGGTTTCACCGACGTCGTGTTTATCACCAGCAGTTACGGCCTGGGCGAGGCCGTGGTGCAGGGCGCGGTGAATCCGGATGAATTCTATGTACACAAACCGACCCTGGCCGCCGGCCGGCCCGCTATCCTTAGCCGCACCCTGGGCAGCAAGGAAATCAAGATGATCTACAGCAAAGGCGGCGCGCTGGAAAAATCGGTGAGTACCGTGGATGTCCCGGCAAAAGACCGCGCTCGTTTCACCCTGACCGACGAGGAGATTGCAGAGCTTGCCCGCCACGCAGTCATCATCGAGAAACATTATGGTCGGCCGATGGACATCGAGTGGGCTAAGGACGGCGAAACGGGCGAGCTGTTCATCGTGCAGGCGCGCCCCGAAACGGTCGAGAGCAACACCAAACAGGTCGTAGAACGCTACGTATTGAATGGAGAGGGCGACGTGCTGATCGAGGGGCGAGCGGTCGGGCAGCGCATCGCCAGCGGCGCGGCACGAATCATGATCGATCTGGAAGAAATGGACAAACTTGAGAAAGGCGATGTACTGGTCACGGACATGACCGATCCGGACTGGGAGCCGGTGATGAAGCGCGCCGCGGCGATCGTCACCGATCGCGGCGGGCGCACTTGTCACGCGGCCATTATCGCGCGTGAACTCGGGATTCCCGCGGTCGTCGGTTGCGGCGACGCTTCACGACGGCTTAAGGACGGTCAGGAGATCACCGTGTCGTGTGCGGAGGGCGACACCGGCCTGATCTACGAAGGTAAACTGGACTTCAAGGTACACCGGCACGAACTGGCCGCCATGCCCGAGCTGCCGCTCAAAGTCATGTTGAATGTCGGCAATCCGGGGCGCGCGTTCACGTTCGCGAGCGTGCCCAACGCCGGCGTGGGTCTGGCGAGGCTGGAGTTTTTAATCAACAACACCATCGGCGTGCACCCCAAGGCGTTGCTGGAATTCGATCAGTTGCCCAAAGATATCAAGGACAAGATCGCCAAGCGCAGCGCCGGCTATCCGGACCCGGTGAGTTTTTTCGTGGACAAGCTCGCCGAAGGCATCGCCACCTTGGCCGCGGCGTTCGCGCCACATCCGGTGATCGTGCGTCTGTCGGACTTCAAGTCCAACGAATACGCGCATCTGCTCGCAGGCTCGCGCTACGAGCCCAAGGAAGAGAATCCGATGATCGGCTTGCGCGGCGCGTCGCGCTACATCTCGGAAAAATTCCGTGCCTGTTTCGAGTTGGAATGCCGCGCGCTGCGTAAGGTGCGCGACGACATGGGGTTTACGAACGTGCAGATCATGGTGCCGTTCGTGCGCACCCTGGACGAAGCCTCGCAGGTCGTGAAGTTGCTTGCCGATAACGGGCTTGAGCGCGGGGTCGATGACCTCAAGGTCATCATGATGTGCGAGATCCCGTCCAACGTGATACTGGCCGAGCAATTTCTCGAACATTTCGACGGATTTTCGATCGGCTCCAACGATTTGACGCAGATGACTTTAGCGCTGGATCGGGATTCGGGGCTGGTCGCGACCGGTTTTGACGAGCGCGATCCGGCGGTCAAGGCGCTCATACATCAGGTCATCGGCGCGTGCCGCAAGGCGGGCAAATACGTAGGGATCTGCGGGCAGGGGCCGTCGGATTATCCGGACTTCGCGCGCTGGTTGCTTGACGAAGGCATCGATAGCGTATCGTTGAATCCCGACTCGGTCGTCGAGACCTGGCTGTTCATGGCCGAGCAAACCGGCCATCGCCAAGCTGCGGATTGACGGCAATCGGCGTGATCGTTATTGATGCCGCCAGCGGCGCCGATCGCCGATACTTAACGGTGTACGCGCGGAACTAAACGGAGGCCGCGAGTAGCTCGATCATGCCCTGCGCGGCGCCGATGTACGCTTTCATGTCGATACTGATGTCCGGGTATTCCCGTTTTTTCGCATCGAGCAGCGCCGGCACATCTTTCATGATGTGATTGCCGCTGGCCAGAAAATACGGAAGTATCGTTATCCTGCGGCGTCCGGCGCGTACGGCGTCATCGATGGCCGCGCCAATCGTCGGCTGCGCAAACTCCAGAAAACTGCACGCTACGTAATCGTATCGATCGGCCACCCGCCCGCGCAGTGCGTCCGTCACCATTTGTATTTCCGCGTTCGACTCTGGCCGCCGGCTGCCGTGTGCAATGAGGATGAGGCTTTGCATGGTTTATCTTCGTAATTTTTTTAAGCTTACGGTTCAAATTCGCAGCGAGTCAGCATGATAGCACCGCGGGGTAACGATCTGAACGAAGCTTCGTCACGCACCGCGGGCGAGAAAGCCCGGCACGCGGGACTTTGACTGAGCGTCCCACCCGTGGCATTGTTGCGGGCTTGCATCGATTTGCCGTCGCCGCCCAAGCTGCTGACACAAGATTCGTTAACCAATGGTCAATATGAAGCTGCCTCCTGCATACGCACTGACATCAGGCATTGCCTGACGATCATCGTCTGACTCGTAATAATGCCAAAAAAAACTATATACAAGGTTGCGTTTTTCAACCAGGGCAAGATTTACGAAATCTTCGCGCGCCGGGTATATCAGGGCGAACTGTTCAGTTTTGTCGTGCTCGAAGAACTTGTGTTCGGTGAACGCGCCTCGGTGGTTGTCGATCCTAGTGAGGAACGCCTGAAAACCGAGTTCGAGTCCGTCAAGCGCACGCATATTCCGATACACGCGGTGGTGCGCATCGACGAGGTAGAAAAGCAGGGTGTAGCCAAAATCAGCGAACCCGGCGCCAACGTCGCCATGTTCCCCACCCCGCTTTACACGCCCGGCGGCAGCAAGAGCTAAACGGAATATTGCACCTTAGTGCAGTTTGAAAGCGTTACTTAAATATCTGGAGAGGTGTCCGAGCGGTCGAAGGGTGAGCCATAGTGGAATCGACCTACTGGATCGATTCCACGGCGAACGACTTGCCATGGATGGCAAGGCCGGGGTGTCAAAGAATCAAGGTGTTGCGCCATGAATGGCAGTAAATAGCTTAAAGGAGAGGTGTCCGAGCGGTCGAAGGAGCACGCCTGGAAAGTGTGTATACGTTAATAGCGTATCGAGGGTTCGAATCCCTCTCTCTCCGCCAGAATGAGCGGAAGTATGGTGGCGCGGGAGTATGGGAGCGGTGAACCATCCTTGGTACGGTGATCCAGCCCCGCATCCCTGCGGGTCGTTGGCTGTGTTGCGAATCTTCACTGGGCATTCGCGGCGCGGCTTACCCTTCTCGCTCCGCCATTTCCTCCAGACCATCCACAGCGTAATGGTGGCCCGCGCCGGTCCCCCCGCAACGATAAATTGTGAATCCCGCCAGGCCTGGAAGGGAGCAACGGTAACAATCGATTCGGGTGCCGGGGTGCGGCTGGTGCGGGCTGCCGCCATTAGGTATTATCCGCGCCAGTGCCCAGGCGGTGTCTGTCGGCCGCGCACCGTGCTCCAATCGGTCAATCAATTGTCAGCCATAACACGCGATCAGTCATGAGTTATCAGGTATTGGCGCGCAAGTGGCGTCCGCGAACGTTCGCGCAAATGGTCGGGCAGGCTCATGTGCTGAAAGCGCTGGTGAACGCGTTGAAGCAGGGCCGTCTGCACCATGCGTACCTGTTCACAGGCACCCGTGGCGTGGGCAAGACAACGCTCGCGCGGATTCTCGCCAAGTGCCTTAATTGCGAACAAGGTGTCACTTCCGAACCCTGCGGTCAGTGCAACGCCTGCCGTGAAATCGACGGCGGCCGGTTCGTCGATCTGATCGAGGTCGACGCGGCCTCGCGCACCAAGGTCGAAGACACGCGCGAGTTGCTGGACAACGTGCAGTACGCGCCCGCTTACGGTCGTTACAAGGTGTACCTGATCGACGAGGTACACATGCTGTCCGGGCACAGTTTCAATGCCCTGCTCAAAACCCTGGAAGAGCCGCCGCCGCACGTAAAGTTTCTGCTGGCGACGACCGATCCGCAAAAGCTGCCGATGACGGTGTTGTCGCGATGCCTGCAGTTGAACCTGAAGCGTATGCCGGCGCCGGAGATTCGCGCGCATCTTCGCCAAATGCTGGAGCAGGAGGGCGTGGCCGCGGACGAAGGCGCGCTGATCGAACTCGCGCGGTCGGCGGATGGCAGCATGCGCGATGCGTTGAGCCTGCTGGATCAAGCGATCGGCTTCGGTGACGGCGAGGTGCGCGAAGCGGCGGTGCGCGAAATGCTCGGTTCGGTGCCGCGCGAGCAATTGCACAAGCTGGCCCGTTCGATTGCGGACGCAGACGCGGCGGCCGGCTTGGGGGCCATCGCGGAACTTGCCGGACAAGGCGCGGATTTTGCCGAGGTGCTGACCGAACTCGTATCGCTGCTGCACGCCATAGCGCTGGAGCAGGCCGTGCCTGGCGCGGTCGATGAAGAGAACCCGCACGCAGCGCTTGCAGCCATGCTCGCGAACATGCTCAGCCCGCAAGATGTGCAGTTGTATTATCAGATTGCGGTCATCGGACGTCGCGATATGCCGTTCGCAGTCGAGGCGAGGGACGGTCTGGAAATGGTGTTGTTGCGCATGCTGAGTTTCAGGCCAATAGCTCCCCAAGAGGCGGTGACGAATGACGCGTGCGCTCCTACCCAACGGCGTAGCGCGCATAGCGCCGGACGCCCGATTCGAGAGTCAGCGCCGCCCACGGACGCCGTCACAGAACTCGGACCCGTAGAATCCCGGAGCTCGGCGGAGGCGAGCGAGCAGGAATGGCCGCAACTGGCGCGCGCACTGAACCTCAAAGGTGTGGCCTCGGCGCTGGCCAGCAATTGCAGTCTCCAGTCCATCACCAACGACGAGGTGCGGCTGGTGCTGGAAGCCGGCCACGCGCAAATCCGGACCAGTAACGCCGAGGCGCGTCTGCGTCAGGCGCTCGGCGATCATCTGGGTCGGCCGCTACGGTTGTACATTGAAATTGCCGAACATGCCGCCGCGACACCGGCGCAGCTCGCCAGCCACGACCGCGCGCAACGACAGCGGGCGGCGGATGCGGCGATCGAGGCGGACGCGACCGTGCAGGCGTTCAAGCAACACTTCGCCGCGGAGATCGTGCCGGGTTCGGTGCGGCCCATCAAGCAAGACTGACGCAAGAGCGAAAACCAATTAGCGAGGACTCTATGAAAGGCGGAATCGGCAATCTCATGAAGCAGGCGCAGAAGATGCAGGAGGACATGGCGAAAGCGCAGGAAGAAGTCGCGGCTATGGAAGTCAGGGGCGAATCCGGCGGCGGTCTGGTCAGCGTCTTAATGACCGGCAAGCATGAGGTCAGAAGAGTATCAATAGACGGCAGCCTGACGGGCGACGACAAGGACATGCTCGAGGATCTGGTCGCGGCCGCGATCAACGATGCGGTGCATAGAGTGGACGAGGCGATCAAGGAAAAATTCGCCGGCCTCGCGCAGGGCATGAGTCTGCCGCCGGGTATGAAGTTGCCATTTTAGCCAAATTGAATACATATCGGCGTTCGATGTGCGTGAGTTGTTGACGGGTGCGCCTCGCGCAACCATGGCGCGCGATCTGTATGCATTAGCAGGTGAATGCACCCATGTCGGACCCTTCTCTGTTGCAGCAACTTATCGAGGCATTCAGATGTTTGCCGGGAGTGGGCGCCAAGACTGCGCAACGCATGGCGTTTCATTTGCTGGAGCGCAATCGGCCGGGTGCGCTGAACCTTGCCGATCGGCTGCGCGAGGCGGTTGAAAAAATCGGCCATTGCCAGCAGTGCCGCACTCTGACCGAACAGCCCTTATGTCGCATCTGTGCGAACCAGGGCCGCAACCGCGAGGTGATGTGCGTGGTCGAGTCGCCGGCCGATGTCATGGCGATCGAACACGGCACCGACTTTCGCGGCGTGTATTACGTACTGATGGGACGCCTGTCGCCACTGGACGGCATCGGTCCCGCGGAGCTCGGTCTGGACAGGCTCGAACAGCGCTTCGACGGCGGTGAAATCAGGGAAGTCATTCTCGCCACCAATTCCACGGTCGAAGGCGAGGTGACCGCGCACGTGCTCGGTGAGATGGCCAGAAAACGAAACATCCGAACCACGCGTCTCGCGCAGGGCGTGCCGGTGGGTGGGGAGCTCGAATACCTGGACAGTTCAACCTTGTCGCACGCATTCAGCGGGCGTCGGGATTATGCGTGAGCTTTATGAACGTATTCCGGGACGACTATAATGCGATGGGTACTGAGTCGGCGGGAACTGTGCAGCCAGGCGTTGCGCTTTTGCTCAAGTCCCAGCCCCTGCATATTGCACATCGGCTACTCCTCCGGATCCCAGCCGAATGCCTCGACAATTTCGAATAAATCGGTCTCCGAGACCATGCCGACCGGCTCACCGTGTTCTTCGACCACCACGCGGCGGACGCCGTGTTCCGTCATCGCCGTGGATATATCCCGCAGAGTAGCCTCGAGCGGCACCGTTACCAGCGGCCGGCTCGCGATCTCGCTGACCTTGATCCTGGCGGCCGCGCGATTGGGGCTGACGATCTTGGTCACGATGTCGCGCTGGGTCATGATGCCCCACACGCCTAGCGTGTCCGGTTCCGCCAGGATCGAAGTGATGCTCTGATCGCGCATAAGCCGGAAGGCCCCCGTCAGCGGCGCGTCGTTCGGCACGCTCTTGATCGCCGACATCACCTGGCCCGCGATGGCGGGACGCCGTCCCGACGCCTTCATGGCCCGCACCGGGTCCTGCATGCGCTGCGCTTCGCGCAGCTGGCGATCACGCTCCAGCGTCTCGCGGCGTTGCTCCTCCAGGCGTGCGAGATCATCTGCGTTGCCGGTGATCCTGGCGACCAGGGCGTCGGCGAATTGCGAGGTGGAAACCTCATGCGCGTCCTCCATCAGGCGCGCGAAGTCGTAGGTTACGAAGCCTTCGCCGATTACCTGGGGGTAGGCCGCGTTGATCAGGTCCGCGGCCTCGTTCCAGCCCATGTGCTCCAGCATCAGCACCCCGGACAGCAGCATCGAGCTGGGATTCACCTTGTTCTGGTTGGCGTACTTGGGTGCCGTGCCGTGCGTCGCCTCGAACACCGCGACCTCATCGCCGATATTGCCGCCGGGCGCGATGCCGATGCCGCCGACCTCCGCCGCCAGCGCGTCGGACAGGTAATCACCGTTGAGATTCATCGTCGCGATGACGTCGAACTCGCCCGGCCGCAGCAGCAGTAGCTGGAACATGATATCGGCGATGCGATCCTTGACGACGATCCTGTCCGCGGGTTGCTGCCCGCCGCAGTCGTTATAAAGCTCTTCCTCGGTGATGATGCGCTCGCGAAATTCTTCCCTGGCGACCTCGTAGCCCCACTTGCGAAACGCGCCCTCGGTATACTTCATGATGTTGCCCTTGTGCACCAGGGTGACACTCTCGCGGCCTTGATCCAGCGCGTACTGGATGGCCTTGCGCACCAGGCGCTTGGAGCCGTGCGGGCTGATCGGCTTGACCCCGAGACCCGCGTGCTCAAAAAAGTGCTCGCCCAGTTCGTCGCGCAGAAAGCGCGCCAGCTTTTCGTTATCCGGGCTGCCGCTCTCGTATTCTATGCCCGCGTAGACGTCCTCGGTGTTCTCGCGAAAGACCACCACGTCCACTCTTTCCGGATGCCGCAGGGGCGAGGGCACGTGCTGGTAATAGCGCACCGGTCGCACACAGGCGTATAAATCCAGTTGCTGGCGAAGCGCTACGTTCAGCGAGCGGAAGCCTTCACCTATGGGTGTGGTCAGCGGGCCCTTGATCGCGACGGATATCTCTTTGAGCGCGTCCTTCGTCTCCTGCGGAAAGTAATCCCCGTCGAAGAGCCCAGCCGCCTTTTCGCCCATATACAGCTCGCACCAGTGGATGTGACGATGGCCGGCATAGGCCTTTGCCACCGCCGTGTCCAGCACGCGCAGGCTGGCGCGCGTGATGTCCGGGCCGATGCCGTCGCCCTCGATATACCCGACTACGGGATCGTGCGGCACCCGCAAGCCGTCGCCAGTCATGCTGATCCTGGCGCCGCCTGCAGGCCACTGGATGTGTCGATACGCCATCTATTACGCTCCCCTGGCGGGCGATCGACACGCGGCAGGCGTGGCGGATCGCTCTCGCTGCATAGTGATTACGGTAAAAGTACGGTAGAGCCTGCGGTTTGCCGCGCCTCCAGCGCGCGATGGGCCACGCGGAATTGTATGGCTTTTGTCATGGCGCAGGGAAAGGATCAACACCGGCAACGCAGGGATTCGCCGTGCCGCGGGTGCTTAGCGGGCCAGCATCGGACCCAGCGGTCGGCCGCCCAGCAAGTGCATATGCAGATGATAAACTTCCTGGCCGCCGTGGTCTCCGCAATTGACGATCAGCCGATAGCCATCCTCCGCGATGCCCTGCTCGCGCGCCAGAAGTGCGGCCACCACGACCATGTGACCGATAAGCGCTTCATGCTCCGGGGCCACGTCGTTGACAGTGGGAATAATCGTGTTGGGGATGACAAGAATATGCGTGGGCGCCTTGGCGTCGATGTCGTTAAAGGCGGTCACCTGATCGTCCTGATACACGATGGTCGCAGATGTCTCCCGACGGATGATCTTGCTGAAAATGGTTTCTTCTGGCATGGCTGATTCCGGGCAAAGTTGCAAGAGAATTTGTTAAGTCGAAGCTGCGGTAGCACGCAGTGCCCCAAATGCGACTGGCCGATAATTTCATGCCTCGCGATTGACGAGCGCGGCGCTGCGACGGCGGTAGTCTGACTACCTGCTGAAATTGTAAAACTGACGGTCGAGGTAAAGAACGACATCGGCGATATCCTGCCCAGACCAGTTCAGTTGAGCGCCGGAGGCGCAATACCGCACGCGCTTTTTGAGCTGCGGCGTCGAGTTCACCATACGCGGGCTGCGCGTATACAACGTGATGCCGTCACCGCCGGTCATGTTGCCGTGGCAGGTCGTGCAATTTGCGTTGTGCAGTGTGCGCCCGTGATTGAATTCCGGCGGCACCGCGCTTGTTCCGCCGCTTGCCATGAGCAGCGCGGGAAACAGGATGGCGAGGAGCTTCGTTGGCACGCGCGTAATGATCGATCAGGCGCCGCGGCCTACGGCGGCCAGATGCGCGATCCGCCGTGCGGCGGGCGGATGCGAATCATATACGGCGGAGTGCAGGGGATCGGGCGTCAGGGTGCTGGCATTTTCCTTATAGAGACTCACCAGCGCGGTTACCAGACTACGCGCGTCGCTCTGCTCGGCGGCGAATTCGTCGGCCTCGTATTCGTGCTTGCGCGACCACCACGCCATCAACGGTCGGGTGAAGAATCCGAATACCGGTACCACCATCATGAACAGCAGCAAGCCCATGTAAACCGACGGCTCGCCGATCCCAAGCGCGCTGTAAAACCAGGTCTGATTCATCAGCCACGCGAGCAGCGCCAACGCGACCAGGCTGTAAACTACCATGAACAGCAGTCGTTTCTTGACGTGATGACGCTTGAAATGCCCCAGCTCGTGCGCGAGCACCGATTCAATCTCGGCCGGCGTTAGCGTTTCCATCAAGGTGTCGAAGAACACGATGCGCTTGTTGCGCCCGAAGCCGGTGAAATACGCATTGCCGTGAGCGGAGCGTCTGGAGCCGTCCATCACGAACACGCCTTTACTTTGAAAACCGCAGCGCTCCAGCAACTGCTGGATACGGCTGCGCAGGTCGTCATCATCCAGCGCCGAAAATTTGTTGAACAGCGGTGCGATCAGGGTCGGGTAGGCCCAGGTCATCAGGAAACCGAACGCGGTCCACACCGCCCATACGTAAAGCCACCAATAGTCACCGCTGCTTTCCATCAGCCACAGCACCAGTAAAATCAGCAGCACGCCGATAATCAGGGCCAGCGCCGCGCTCTTGCACAGGTCGGTCACGAACAGGCTTACATTAGTACGGTTGAAGCCGAAGCGTTTCTCCAGCGCGAAGGTGCGATAAATCGATGCCGGCAGGTCGAGCGCCGCGGCGATCAGCAGCACGCTCAAGATGACGCCAGCGCCAGCGAATAACGGCCCCACGCCCAGCGAACGCCACGCCTGATCGACAAGATTAAGCCCACCGCCCAAGGTCCAGATCAATAACAGCACCGCGTCCACACAAGCGTCGAGCATGCCGAAGCGCGTTTTGGCGGCGGTATAGTCCGCGGCTTTCTGATGCGATTCCAGCGGCATACTGCCGTGAAATTCCTCGGGCACCTGGTTACGGTGTCGCCGCACGAAATCAACATGCCGTTGCGCGAGCCACAGACGCAGCGCGAGCGAGAATCCCAGCGCGATCAGGAAAATCAGGGTGAACATATACATTGCGGCAATCCGGTTGGCGCGCGGCGGCGATTCCGCGGGAATCTCTCAACAGCTTACCCTTTTGTTAGAATGCCGGGCAACTGTGGCGGTAATGTGTTGTCTTTAGACATGGTACAAAAGAGTCGTAAATTCATCGCGGGCAGGCGAGGCCTGCCCGGCCGTTGCAACAATCTTGCGAACCCCATCTCATGTTACAGTCGCCCGACAATCTGATCTGGATCGACCTCGAAATGACCGGTCTCGATACCGAGCGGGATCGCATTATCGAGATCGCCACCGTGGTCACGGACAAGGACCTTAAGTTGCTGGCCGAAGGTCCGGTATTCGCGATTCGTCAGCCCGCCGAAAATCTCGCGCGGATGGATGCCTGGAATGTCAGTCAGCATGGCAAATCAGGGCTGTTAACGCGCGTGCACTCAAGCCAGGTCGATGAGCGTCAGGCGGAGATCGCCACCATCGCCTTTCTGCGCGACCACGTCGAGGCGGGTCGGTCGCCCATGTGCGGCAACAGCATATGCCAGGACCGGCGGTTCATGGCGCGCGCCATGCCGGAACTGGAGGCATATTTTCACTACCGGAACCTGGATGTCAGCACTTTGAAAGAGCTGGCGCGACGCTGGGCGCCGGAGGTGGCGAAAGGCTTTTCCAAGGATTCGAGTCATCGCGCTCTGGACGACATACGCGACTCGATCGCCGAGTTGCGTTATTACCGTGAGCGCTGGCTGCGGCTTTGACTGATCTGGATAGCCTGGTTATCGACGTGGCGCGAACAGTGCGCTACTCATCACAATCTTATTGGTCCTGAAATCAATCAATTCTCTACGGGCGTATCCGGCTGGTTGCCCCAGTCCGACCAGGAGCCGGGGTAACCGCGTACGCGCTCGAAACCCAGCGCTTTGAGTACGAGCCAGGTGTGCGCCGATCGATGGTGCGTCTGGCAATAGGTGATGATCTCGCGCTCAGGTGTGATGCCCAGTTCCGCAAGTCTGCCCCGCAACGTCTCGGGCGGTTGCAGCCGTAGGTTGCGGTTCATGTCCATGGTTTCCGTCCAGTCCAGGTTTACCGCCCCTGGAATGTGACTCGCGCGCGCGGCACGCTTGTCCGCGCCCGTGTATTCCCTGGAACTGCGGCAATCGAGCAGGCGGGTGCCTTCATCGCGCAGGCGCGCCTCGATGTACGCGCGGTCAGCGACGACCTCGCCGTTAGTGCTCACACTATAGTCGCTCGCAGCAAGGGTTACGGATTCGCGTTGTACCGGATGCCCCTCATTGGCCCAGGCGTGCAGACCGCCGTTCAGCAGCGCATAGCGTTGATGGCCGCACGCCGCCAGGCTCCACAGCAAGCGTGCGGCATGACCGCCGCCCTCGTCGTCATAGGCCACGATGCGCGCTTCGCGTGTCAGTCCCAGCGATGAAAACAATTGCTGCAAGTAGGCCGCGTCCGGCAACAGTCCGGCTACCGGCGGGCGCGATACCACCAGACGCGCGTAATCGATATGCACAGCACCGGGGATATGCCCTTGCGCGTACTGCTCGGTTTTGCAGACGTCCACGATTTGTAGATCGGCATCCGCCAGCCGCAAAGCCAGCGCCGCGGGTTCGATCAGGTAATCGCTCGAAAACTCACTCATGCGTATAGTCCAGGCACAAGGTTCACACGGCCGTGCGCATGGGCGCACGGCCAGGCGCATCAATGCCGGGTTCCAGGATGGTATTGACGCCGTTCAGTTTCGGGTCGGTTTGCGGATAATCGAGAATGTGGTGCAGGCCGCGGCTTTCCTTGCGCAGCAGCGCGCAGCGTATGGTCAGGTCAGCGACCAGCGCGAGGTTGCGCATCTCGATCAGATTGCCGGTCACTTTGAAGTTGCTGTAATACTCCTCGATCTCGCCCAGCAGCAGATCGATGCGATGCCGGGCGCGCTGCAACCGCTTGGTAGTGCGCACGATGCCGACGTAATCCCACATGAAACGGCGCAGCTCGTGCCAGTTGTGGGTGATCACCACTTCCTCGTCGGAGTCGGTCACGCGGCTGGCGTCCCACGGCGGGATTGCATAATCGGCGCGCGGCTGACGCAGGTGGGCTGCGATGTGCGTCGCCGCGGCGCGCGCGAACACCAGACATTCCAGCAGCGAATTGCTGGCCATGCGGTTGGCCCCGTGCAGACCGGTGAAGGCGACCTCGCCGATCGCATACAAACCGGTGATCGCCGTGCGGGCGTCCAGATCCGTCGTCACGCCACCACAAGTGTAATGCGCGGCCGGCACCACGGGAATCGGTCCACGGGTCAGGTCGAACCCGAATTGCAGGCAGCGTGCGTGGATGTTGGGGAAATGGTCGGTTATGAAGTCAGCGCCCTTGTGGCTGATATCGAGATAAACGCATTCCGCGCCCAGGCGTTTCATCTCGTGGTCGATGGCGCGGGCGACCACGTCGCGAGGCGCCAGTTCGGCGCGGGAATCGAAACGATGCATGAATTCACTGCCGTCGGGCAGCAGCAGTTTGCCGCCTTCGCCGCGTAACGATTCGCTGATCAGAAACGATCGCGCGTCAGGGTGATAAAGACAGGTCGGATGAAACTGCATGAACTCCATGTTGGCGACGCTTAAGCCCGCGCGCCAGGCCATCGCGATACCATCACCCGAAGCGCTGTCCGGATTGCTGGTGTAGAGATAGACCTTGCTGGCTCCGCCCGTAGCCAGCACCACGAAGCGCGCTTCGAATACCTCGACGTCGCCGCTTGCGCGATCGAGCACATAGGCGCCTCGACAGTCATTCGGTTGGCGCAGGGTCCCGCGTCCGGTGAGTTTTTGCGTCGTGACCAGATCGACGGCGATGTGGTTCTCGAACACTTCGATTCGTCGCGCCGCGCGCACGCGCTCGACCAGCACGTTTTCGATCGCCTGGCCGGTGGCGTCGGCGGCATGCACCACTCGGCGATGGCTGTGGCCGCCTTCGCGCGTGAAATGCAGATTGCTGCTGCCATCGGCGTGCGTCTCGCGGGTGAAATCCACGCCCAGTTCGAGCAGCCATTCAATGGCGGCCGCGGCGTGCGCCACAGTGTATTGAACGACTTTGGGATCGCACAGACCTGCCCCGGCGCTTAACGTATCCGCCACATGCGCGTCGGTGGAATCCTGCCGATCCATGGCCGCGGAGACGCCGCCCTGCGCGTACCAGGTGCTGCCCTCGTTAAGCGGGCCTTTGGATAGCACCGCCACGCGCACGGAATCGGCCAGGCGCAATGCAAGGGTCAAGCCGGCAGCACCACTGCCAATGATCAGTACGTCGTACGCGCGTCGTTCAACTTTGGCTTGAGGGCGTGTCATCGTTTCTGTATTTTGTCACATGTTTTGCCTTCGAAACATCAATGACATGTTTTGCGGTGTTTTAAGGGTTTCATAACTTCAGGGTTGTCACGTACTTGAAAAATAAGTCGGCGGCGCGAACTCCGCGTGGCGTCATCGGTCAATTTGTCAGGGTGCACGGAACGCGTCCGGAAATGGGGGAAGGCCCGGATGGGCGAGATCAACGATCGTGAGCTGGTCAGGCGCGTACAGGCTGGAGACAAGCGGGCATATGACGCACTGGTCTTAAAGTACCAGCACAAGATCATCAAGCTGATCTCGCGCTACGTGCACGATCCGGATGCCGCGCAGGACGTGGCGCAGGAAGCGTTTTTGAAGGCGTATCGAGGGCTGGGGCGGTTTCGTGGAGACAGCGCTTTTTATACATGGCTTTATCGGATCGCCATCAACACCGCGAAGAATCACCTGGTCGCACAGAATCGCCGCTCGCCGGATTTTGAGGTCGATGCACAGGATGCCGAATACTACGAAGGCGCGTCGAAGCTCAAGGAATACGCCACGCCCGAGCGACAGTTGCTCACGGATGAAATAGAACGAACCGTATACCGCGCAATCAAAGAATTGCCGGACGATTTAAAAACAGCCATAACCTTACGGGAACTGGAAGGCATGAGTTACGAGGAAATTGCGCAGACCATGAGATGCCCGATCGGCACCGTCCGCTTGCGCATATTCCGTGCCCGCGAAGCGATCGACCGCCAACTGGCGCCCCTCATCAATTAGCGCTCTTCATGAGTGAGCGAAGTCCATTCCCCGGCAGCCTGTTCATGTACTCCACAAACCGAAAACATCCATAACGTCGCACGCATAGAGATGCCGCCATGAAGATTGAGATTACCGATCCGCAAGAGCTGTTATCCGCATTTGTAGATGAAGAAACCACCGCATTTGAAGTACAGCGACTGTGCGGGGAGTTGCACAACGATCGCGAGCTGGCGCGATTGGGACGCTGTTACGTGATAGGCGATGCGATGCGGGGCAATCTGCCATTGAAGATCGACGCGAATTTTGTCGCCAGTGTGCGGGCCGCGATCGAGCGTGAACCGCTAGAGGCCGTCGCGCCCGATGCCGCCGGATGGCGCCCACGCCTGTTAAATCCGGGCCGTATTAATCCGGCCCGTATTAATCCCGCAATGGGATTCGGTCTGGCGGCTTCCATCGCGGTATGCGCGGTAATCGGCTTTCAGTCATTCAACAGTTCGTCCACCCCCGAAATCCCCGTCACCAACGTCGCTCGGATCAACCCCGCAGCCGCCGGCTCCTCCGCTATCACCCCCTCCCTCACGGATTCGCAGTTGTTGCGCCAGACTCGCGCAAGCATCGCCGCGGCTGACGCAGCACCCGGACTTGACGCGCCGGGGGTTGGCGCGCCTAAGGCCTCTCTGGTCGGCAATTCTGAAGTGGCCGCCCGCCTCAACAGTTATCTCGTTAATCACAGCGAGTACGCACCCTCGCGAGGGATGATGCCTTACGCACGCGCGGTGGTCGGGTACGAAGGCGATCGATAGCCTCGGCGTGATGCGATATGTCGCGCCCTGCGCGAGGATCGCGATAATCGCGATCCTCGCGGCGCCGCACACGGTATGGAGTGGGCAGGATGCAAAGGCCTGGCTGGATAAAATGGCCGACGCCGTACAATCCCTTAACTACGAAGGCACGTTCATCTACGCGCGCGGCGACAAGATGGACACCATGCACATTGTCCATGGCAGCGACGCGCAAGGCATTCGAGAACGTCTGACCACGCTGACCGGCGAGAAGCGCGAGGTGATACGCGACCGCGGCGTGCTCACCTGCGTGTGGCCCCACAAGAACGCGGTGACGGTCGAAGCCACGCGCGAGCGCGAGCACGGCATTCCGGCCGTTATTCCGTCCCGCACGCAAGGACTGGACGAACACTATCGGCTAAGCGTCCTTGGCCGGGGCCGCATCGCCGGTACGGTGTGTCGCAACCTCGCCATTAAGCCCAAGGACAACCTGCGTTACGGGCACCGGCTTTGCGTCGCAGAGGATTCGGGCATGCTGCTGGCATCGATGATGCTCGACGCCAGCGGCCAGCCGATCGAGAAAGTCATGTTCACCACCCTCGAACTGCGCGAGCAGATTCCGGACGCACATTTTGCGCCGACGATGATTGAAGCCGATCAGGTCTGGTATCGTGCGGGGCCGCGCCAGCAGCCGTTCCGCTTGCAACCCGATCCGGGCTGGCGGGTCGAACGCAAGCCGCCGGGTTTCGAAGTGACGTCTGTGAGCAAGCGGGTTATCGCCGCCAGTCCCCAGCCGGTGCAGCACATGATTTTGACCGACGGTCTTGCTTCCGTGTCGATTTTCATCACAAGGCCAATGGAACCCACCGCGTTTTTCAAGGGAACTACGCAAAGCGGCGCGCTGAACGCATTTGCGCGCAATCTGAACGGTTATCAGATTACCGTAGTCGGCGAAATGCCCGCGGAGACGGTCCGGATGATCGGACAGTCGATGGCCTATACGCCGTCCGAGTAGTTCCGCATGCCTGTTGGCCGTGCTTTCTCAATATGCCTGTACGGCAATACCCCGCTAGCCACGTCCACGCCGCGTGGGTGTCACGCGCGATTTTCAGTTCATGTTAACCTGACCACGGCCCCTGAGCGCCGACGCTATCCTGCATGAATCGATCGTCCGTCTTAGATGCGAATAACAGGTGTTCCGATGCGACCAGAGATTATTGTTCTGGCACTGATTTTACGCGCGGGCGTATCGACGGCTGACGCCCACGGGCTGCCTGACTTCACCGCACTGGTCAGGTCCAATGCCGCCGGCGTGGTCAACATCAGCACTACCCGCGAAGAAGAACCCAGTGCTGCACTGCCCCCAAATCTGGACATCCCGAAACTTCCCGAAGACAACCCGCTGAACGACTTGCTGCGCCGCTTTTTTGGGGACCGTCAAGGCGAGCGCGAGCCGTTCCGTGCGGAGTCGCTTGGCTCCGGCTTTATCGTGTCCTCCGACGGCTATGTGATCACCAATCGTCACGTGGTCGAGGACGCCGACGAAATCGTCGTGCGGCTCAGCGACCGCCGCGAACTGCTGGCCAAAGAGGTCGGGCACGACACGCACAGCGACATCGCGCTGCTCAAGATCAAGGCCGACAATCTGCCGGTTCTGAAGCTGGGGAGCTCCAGAGCACTCAAGCAGGGAGAATGGGTGCTGGCGATCGGCTCGCCATTCGGCTTCGATCACTCGGTCACCGCCGGCATTGTCAGTGCCAAGGGCCGTAGCCTGCCGAGTGAAAACTACGTCCCGTTCATACAGACCGACGTGGCGATCAACCCCGGCAATTCGGGCGGACCGCTATTCAATCTGGCCGGCGAAGTCGTCGGCATCAACTCGCAGATTTTCAGTCAGACCGGTGGTTTCATGGGGCTTTCGTTCGCCATCCCCATCGAGGTTGCGATGGATGTGGTCCAGCAATTGAAGACCGACGGCTTCGTGTCACGCGGCTGGCTCGGCGTCTACATTCAAGCGGTAACGCGCGAGCTCGCGGAATCGTTCAACATGGAGATACCCACCGGCGCGCTGGTGACCATGTTGCTGCCGGGCAGTCCAGCGCTAGCGGGCGACCTGAGAGTCGGTGACATCATTCTGAAATTCAATGGCAGGAAAGTGCCCGGTTCCGCCGCCCTCCCGCCCATGGTCGGTCGCACCAGCGCCGGGCAACGGGTGGAACTCGTCATCCTGCGCAACGGCAAAAGAATCACGCGACGCTTGCGCGTGGGCGCGCTGCCCGGCGAGCCATCCGAAGTTTCCATCCGCACGAGGACAGTCGCGCCGGATGTCAGCAATCTCGTCCTGGGATTTGAACTGCGGCCGCTTATAAAAGCGGGGCGGCGCGGGCAGGGCACGCCCGGCCTGCGCGCGGTGAAAGTAATGGACAGTCCCGCCCGGGACGCGGCGTGCGCCGGGGCGACGGGGCGCGGATGATCAACAACGAAGCGGTGGCTGCGGTCGCGCGGTTCAGATCGATCATGGCGGCGCTGCCCGCCGGCAGATTCGCATCCCTGCTCGTGCGACGGGAACAGGGACCCGACTTTCTGGCGTTGAAAATACCCGATTGACCATTCCAGCTTACGGCGGCGGTATACTGCGCGCGACGTAAACAAATAGAGCTTCGGTCAGGGCCGGATGGGGCAACATCGGGCCTTCTTATAACGGCTAATGCAAAACATACGAAATTTTTCCATTATCGCGCACATCGATCACGGCAAATCGACCCTGGCGGATCGGTTTATCCAGCACTGCGAGGGACTTTCGGCGCGCGAGATGCGCGCGCAGGTGCTGGATTCCATGGATCTGGAAAAAGAGCGTGGCATTACGATCAAGGCGCAAGCGGTGTCGCTCAACTACCACGCCAAAGACGGTCAAACCTATCAGCTTAATTTCATCGACACCCCGGGCCACGTCGATTTTTCCTACGAGGTTTCGCGCTCGCTGTCGGCCTGCGAGGGCGCACTGCTGGTGGTCGACGCCTCGCAGGGCGTGGAAGCGCAGAGTGTGGCCAATTCCTACACCGCCATCGATCAGGGCCTGGAAGTGCTGCCGGTCATCAACAAGATCGATCTGCCGGCCGCGGAACCCGACCGCGTGGCATGCGAAATCGAAGATGTCATCGGCATCGACGCCTCGTTTGCTACGCGGATCAGCGCCAAGACCGGTCAGGGGGTGGGCGACCTCCTGGAAAGCCTGATCAGACGCATCCCGCCCCCGCAAGGCGACCGCCTGGCGCCGCTGAAAGCCCTGATCGTGGATTCGTGGTTCGACAGTTACACCGGCGTGGTGGTGTTGGTGCGCATCATGGACGGCGTGGTCAAGCCCAAACAGAAAATCATGGCGATGTCGCAACAGCGCAGCTATCAGGTCGAAGGTGTGGGCATTTTTACGCCAAAGCGCACGCCCAGGGAGTCTTTAAGCGCGGGCGAAGTCGGCTATCTGATCGCCGGCATCAAGGATATCGACGGCGCGAAGATCGGCGATACCCTCACCTCCGCCGAGCGTCCCGCAGCCTCGCCGCTGCCGGGCTACAAGGAGGTACAGCCCAATGTTTTTGCCGGCATGTTCCCCGTCAGCGCCGACGACTTCGAACGCTTTCGCGAGGCGCTGGAGCGTTTGCGGCTGAACGATTCCGCGCTCAGTTTCGAGCCTGAAACGTCGCACGCGCTGGGCTTCGGTTTCCGCTGCGGATTCTTAGGCATGCTGCACATGGAAATCGTGCAGGCGCGTCTGGAACGCGAGTATGACCTCGAACTGATTACCACAGCACCTACCGTGGTCTACGAAGTTCACACCACCAACGGCGGGGTGCTGAACATCCACAATCCCGCCGAACTGCCCGCGCCCAATCTCATCGCCGAGATCCGGGAACCCGTGGTCACGGCGACCATTCTGGTGCCGCACGAGTACATCGGCAACGTCATCGGTCTGTGCGTGGAAAAGCGCGGCGTGCAAACGCGCATGCATTACTTCGGCAAGCAGGTGTCGCTCGGGTATGAACTCCCTTTGAGCGAGATCGTGGTGGATTTCTTCGACCGCCTTAAATCTGTCAGCCGCGGCTTTGCCTCGTTCGATTATCAGCCGTTGCATTTTCAGGCGGCGCCGCTGGTCAAGGTGGACATTCTTATAAACGGCGAGCGGGTCGATGCGCTGGCGGTGATCGTGCACAAGGACAAATCGCAGGCGCGCGGCCGCGACCTGGCCGAACGCATGCAGAAAATTATTCCGCGCCAGATGTTCGATGTGGCGATTCAGGCCGCGGTCGGTTCGCACATTATCGCGCGAAGCAGTATCAAGGCTCTGCGGAAAAATGTTACGGCCAAGTGTTATGGCGGCGACGTGACGCGCAAGCGCAAGCTGCTGGAAAAACAAAAAGCCGGCAAGAAGCGCATGAAGCAGATTGGCCGCATCGAGATCCCGCAGGAGGCTTTCCTGGCTGTGCTGCAGGTGGACAAATAAAAACACACGGATACGAAATGACTCTAGACCTGGAACTGGTGCTGGTTATTGGCACGTTACTTACCGGCGGTATCTGGCTTTTCGATCGGATGGTGCTGGCCAGACGCGCGCCAGACGTGGCGCCGGCCACAGCGCATGCCGCGCAAGGCAGCGACCCCGCCATGCAGGCGCGAGCGGCAGGACATAAGACCGGTCACGCCGCCGCCCGCATAGACCCGTGGTATGTCGAATATTCGAAATCGTTTTTTCCGGTGCTGCTGATCGTGCTGCTGCTGCGGGGGTTTGTCGCCGAGCCGTTCCGCATTCCGTCCGGCTCGATGATGCCGACTCTGCTGGTGGGGGATTTTATTCTGGTCAGCAAATTCGCCTACGACATCCGCCTGCCGGTGCTGGGTACTGCGCTTCTCGAAACCGGCGATCCGCAGCGCGGCGATGTCATCGTGTTCCGTTATCCCGACAATCCCGCCGACGATTACATCAAGCGGGTGGTCGGCCTGCCCGGCGATCACATCGGCTATTACAACAAGGTTGTGTACATCAACGGCAAACCAGCGCCGCAACAGCCGCTGCACAAATACCAGGCCACCGGCAGCGGTGTGGCCATGAGCGGCGCGACCGTCGCGAGCGAACAACTGGGCCCGGTCAAACACCCGATTCTGCTGGAGCCGCGGCATCCGCGCATGGACGGCGAATATGTCGTGCCCCCGGATCAGTATTTCGTGATGGGCGACAACCGCGACAACAGCAACGACAGCCGCTTCTGGGGTTTCGTGCCGGACGAAAACCTGGTGGGACAAGCTTTTTTAATCTGGCTGAACTGGGACATGCAGGGCGGAGTGTTCGATTTCACGCGCATCGGTGACCGCATCGATTAGGGACGCCCACGGGCACGGGCGCCTTACAATAGGGTCCGTATAAATTCTGACGCGCGTGCGGCACCCGATTTCATGTCGAGCAGGTACAAGAGGAGGTTAGGCCATGCATAGACATAAACAACAACGGGGCGCTTCGCTGATTACCATCCTTATCGTGGTGATGGTGGTGGGCTTTGCGATCACGGTCGGCATCAGGCTAATACCGATTTACATCAATGCATATACCGTGAAATCGGTCGTGCAGGAGGTCGCCGCCGAGCCGGGCGGCACGGCGCGCACCGCCGGCGATATCTGGGCGAGCATCGAGAAGCGGCTGGATATCAATGACGTCGAGAACATCAAGCGTGAACATTTCGTGTATGCGAGCGATCGCGGCGTTACGACCATCGGCATCAAGTACGAAGCGCGCACCCCGCTGTTTGGCAATCTCGACGTGGTCGCCAGGTTTGCTGAAATGGTAACGCTCGACGGCGCGGCCACACAATGACGCCAGCGTGTGGATGCCGGTAATCAATGCCCCAGATGAACCCCGACATGAACAATAATCGCGGCCTGCTGCAGTGGCTGGTTGCCGACATGCTCGCCCGCGCGTCGTTCAAGGCGGCGGTCACGCACCGTAGTGCGGGCAGCAACAACAACGAACGGCTCGAATACCTGGGCGACGCCGTGCTGGGTATGCTCATCGCGGAGCACCTGTATCGCGTTTACCCAAAAGCCAGCGAAGGCGATTTAAGCCGCCTGCGCGCCAATCTGGTGCGCGGGGAAACGCTGGCCGGGATTGCGAAAGAGCTGGACTTAAGCGACCTGCTCGTGATGGGTCCCGGCGAAGTCAAGACTGGCGGACGTCGCCGCGATACCGTCCTGGCCGATGCGCTGGAAGCGATTATAGGCGCGGTTTATCTGGAGAAAGGGCTAGAGGCCGCGCGCGCATTCGTGCTGGGTTTGTTTCAGACTCGCATTGCGAATCTGCCGCCGCCCGAACAACTCAAGGATTCAAAGACCCGCCTGCAGGAATATCTGCAGGCGCGCAATCTGGCATTGCCCGATTACCGTCTGCAAAAGGCCAGCGGCGAGGCGCACGCTCAGCATTTCGCCGTGCGCTGTCAGTTACCCGACTGCGAGATCGAAACGACGGGTGAGGGCGGCTCCAAACGCGAGGCCGAGCAGCGGGCGGCCGGCAGGGCGCTGGCGATTATCCAGGGCATGACGAGCGCGCATGAACAATCCTGAAACCATCCGCGGCGGATTCTGCGCGCTGATCGGCCGCTCGAATGTCGGCAAATCGACGTTGCTGAACCGACTGGTCGGGATGAGGATCTCGTCCACGGCCGACAAGCCGCAGACTACGCGCCAGAACATCCGCGGCATTGTGACCGAACACGGCGCGCAGATCGTGTTCGTCGACACACCCGGCATTCACCTCAATGACACACACCTGCTGAACGCCGCCATGAACAAAGGCGCCGCGGCGGCGCTGACCGACGTTGACGCGGTGGTGCTGGTAGTCGAGCCAGGACGCTGGGAACGCGAAGAAACGCGCATTATCGAGATGGTGACGGCTGCCGGCAAACCGTGTCTGCTGTGCGTCAACAAGATCGACCGCCTGCGCGACCGGCAGTCACTGCTGCCGATCCTGGCGACAATGCGCGAGCGTTTCGACTTCGCCGCGCTGGTGCCGGTCTCCGCGGTCAAGGGCGACAATCTGGACGCGCTGAAGACCGAGATCATCAAGCTGTTGCCGCGGTGTGAAGCGTACATTTATCCGCAAGATCAACTCTCCGATCGCGACGAACGATTTATCGTAGGCGAGTTGATCCGCGAGCAGTTGACGCGCAACCTGGCCGCGGAATTGCCGTATTCGGTGTACGTCGAAGTATCGGACTTTGAAGAGCGCGAAGCGCTCACTTCCATCGCCGCGACGATCTGGGTCGCGCGCGAGAGCCACAAGGCCATCGTCATCGGCCGCTCGGGACACGGCTTGAAAAAGATCGGCACCCGCGCGCGGATCGCCATCGAGAAATTGCTCAATCGGCGCTGCTACTTGAATCTATGGGTGAAAGTCAGGCCCGGCTGGCAGGATGATGCGCGCATTGTCGGCGCACTGACGAGTTAATGCCCCGTGTTCAGATAAATTAGATGGCTAGAGTCGTTCATCAACCGGCTTTTCTGCTGCACGCGCGCGCGTACCGCGAGACCAGCGCGATACTGGAAATGCTGACCCTCGATCACGGTCGTGTGGGCCTGATCTACAAGGGTGCTAAGCGGTCGCCGAAGCGCGCGGCCCAGTTGCAGTCGTTCCGCGAGTTGCGCGTGTCGTGGAGCGGGCGCGGCGAGTTGCAGACCTTGACCGATCTGGAAATCACCGGTGCGGCCCGGCTGGCCACGCCCCGGCTCAAGATCTGCGGGCTTTATCTTAACGAGTTGTTGATGAATCTGCTGCCGCGCAACAGCCCCGGTGAAGAGCTTTACCATAGTTATGAAGCGACCTTAAATCAGCTCAATGCGCAGACCACGGTTGAACCGACGCTGCGACGTTTCGAACTGTATCTATTGAAGTTGAGCGGCTATGGTCCGCAGCTCGAATTCGAAGCCGCCAGCGAGCGCGCGATTGACCCCGAAGCTTATTATTACTACGACAACGAGCGCGGGCCGGTGCCTTGTGCGCCGGACGCGGCGCACGCGCAGACGCTGGTCAGTGGCAGGACCTTGCACGCATTACGGACGCCGGAGGCGCCGGACCCGGCGCTGGCGGGTGAGTCCCGCGCGTTGTTGCGCGGCATCATCGACTATCAGTTGCGCGGCAAAAAACTGATCAGTCGCGAAATCATGAAATATCTCGCCGACGCATGACAGCGGTTGCGAAGCACGCACATGGCAATGACGACGGATAACACTCTGCGGCTCGGCGTGAACCTGGACCACGTCGCCACCATCCGACAGGCGCGCTTTACGCCGTACCCGGATGTCATGGAAGCCGTGCGTATCTCCGAACGCGCGGGCGCCGACGGCATCACCCTGCATCTTCGCGAGGACAGGCGTCATATCCAGCCCGAAGACGTTTACGCCGCGCGCGAAATAATCACTACCTCGATGAACCTGGAGATGGCCGCCACTGAGACGATGGTCGCGTTCGCGGTCAATCTGCGGCCGGAATTCTGCTGCATCGTGCCGGAGCGGCGCGAGGAGTTGACTACCGAAGGCGGGCTGAATCTGGCCGGCAACAAACAGTGTCTGACGCAAGCGTGCCAGCGGCTCGCGGCGGCCAAGGTCAAGGTATCATTGTTTATCGAGCCGACTACCGCCGCGATAGACGCGACTCTGGTCATCGGCGCGCCCATCGTCGAACTGCACACCGGCGCCTACGCCGGGGCGAGCGGCGAACGCCAGGCCCGGGAACTCGAACGCCTGATACAAACCGCGGCATACGCGGCCGAGGTGGGGTTGCAGGTCAACGCCGGTCACGGCCTGCATTGCGCGAACGTCGCCGCCGTCGCCGCCATTCCGCAACTGAAGGAACTCAACATTGGGCACGCGATCGTGGCCCGCGCGCTGTTCATCGGTCTGCACGCAGCCGTCGTCGAGATGAAGCAGGCGATGTCGACCGCGCGCGGGCTGGCGCCGTTTTGAATCGATAGTCGCTGCGCGCGTCGTGCGCGGAACCGCACACACCAGCGGGGATCGAACCAGTTTCTGTCGTTAATTTTGCGGACCGGCCGCCGTCTAATGTCATCTCAGATGTTTCCCCGTAAAATTACGCAATGGATGCGAAATCAACCCGACCCGCAATGAATTTCCCGACCCTCGAATCGTTCGTCGGCAACACGCCGCTGGTGAGACTCCAGCGCATCACACCAGGCAATCACAACACCTTGCTCGCCAAGCTGGAGGGCAACAATCCCGCCGGGTCGGTCAAGGACCGGCCGGCGTTGAGCATGATCAAACACGCGGAATTGCGCGGCGAGATTCATCCCGGCGACACCTTGATCGAGGCCACCAGCGGCAACACGGGCATCGCGCTGGCGATGGCGGCGGCCATCAAGGGTTATCGCATGGTACTCATCATGCCCGAGAACATGAGCGCCGAGCGGCGCGCGACCATGAAAGCGTTCGGCGCGGAGATCATCCTGGTCTCGGAAGCCAACGGCATGGAAGGCGCGCGCGATCTGGCCGCAAAGATGGGTGAGGAAGGCAAAGGCCGGGTGCTGGATCAATTCGCCAATGCGGACAACCCCCGCTCGCACTACGAGGGCACCGGGCCCGAGATCTGGAACGAAACCGCAGGCGCGATCACGCACTTCGTTAGCTCCATGGGCACCACCGGCACCATCATGGGTGTGTCGCGATATCTCAAGGAGCAAGACCCCGACATTCAGATCGTCGGAGTGCAGCCCGCCGAAGGCTCCCGCATCCCCGGCATCCGTCGCTGGCCGCAAGCCTACCTGCCGAAGATTTATCATGCGGAACACGTAGACCGCGAGATCGATGTCGATGAAAAAGAAGCCGGGGACATGATGCGGCGCTTGGCGGCGGAAGAGGGCATCTTCGCTGGTGTGTCGTCCGGCGGTGCTGTGGCGGCGGCGTTGCGTCTGTCCGCGGAAGTCGAGAACGCGCTGATCGTGGTCATCGTCTGCGATCGCGGCGACCGATATATCTCCACTGGCGTGTTCCCGACTTGATCTGCCAGCACAAAGCGTAATTACCTCGATTATTGGCGCGCGCTGAAAACGTGAACGTACTCGTCTTCGATATCGAAACCGTGCCCGACGTGGAGGCCGGCAGACGTCTACTGGAACTGGACGGCGTGCCGGACGCCGATGTCGCCACCGCGATGACGCATCTGCGCCTCCAGCAGACGGGCCGCGAGTTCCTGCCGCATCACAAGCAGCGCATCGTGGCGATTTCCATCGCCATGCGTGCCGGCAGCAATTTCAAGCTCTGGTCACTGGGCGATGAAGATTCGGACGAACCCGAGCTTCTGCGACGCTTTTACGACGGCATCGACCGCTTCAATCCCACGCTGGTCTCGTGGAACGGCTGCGGCTTCGATCTGCCGGTTATCCATTATCGCTCGCTGCTGCACGGCGTGGCTGCGCCGCGCTACTGGGAAACCGGCGACAGCGATAACAGCTTTCGCTACAACAATTATCTAAACCGTTTCCACTGGCGGCACATCGACCTGATGGACGTGCTGGCCGGCTACAGTCCCCGCGCCTTCGCGCCGCTGGATCAGATTGCGGCCATGCTGGGACTGCCCGGCAAGATGGGCATGCACGGCGGCAAGGTGTGGGATGCGTTTCAGGCCGGCGACATCGCGTCCATCCGCGATTACTGCGAGACTGACGTGCTAAACACCTACCTGATCTATCTGCGCTTCGAATTAATGCGCGGTCAGTTGACGCCGGAGGCGTATGACCTCGAGTGCAACCGGGTGCGTGACGCGCTCCGAGATCCGGACCGGCCGCACCTCGAGCGGTTCTTGTCGTCGTGGAGAGATCAAGCCGACTAAGCGGCCCAAAACCAACCCACTTGTCATTCGCGTCTGGAAGAAGCGAGCGTTCGCCCCGCAAGCGGTTCAACCGCTTGTGCAAGATCGCATTCAAGCCGAGGATGCGCTAACGCCGCACAATTATGAGATCAAGGATAATACTCATCCTCGGCTACCGGCGCCGATGTGCTCGCGCGTCCAGGCTGTTGTGCTCGGTCGCGAGCGGAGAACATTCTGTTTCTCGCTGGCTTCACCGGAGCAAAGCAGAGAAACCCTGTATTTTTGACCATGTCGTCATAGACAGCTTCCATGCCCCCACGCATGAAGTAGGCCTCGTGCCAGAAGCCTGTTCCCCCCGAGTTCCGCAAGAACTGCCGCCACCACTCACTGTGAGGATCGGAGCGCGCCCAACGTTCAAGCGATTCGAAGTCGCGCCAGTACTGACGCATACCGACATGCGGTGGCGCCAGCGAAAACAGCAGGTTCTCGTGAAGCAGCAACCCGCCCGGATCGGCCTCAACCGACTTGCCAATTTTAGGGCCGAAGCCGAACAGTGTCTTGAGACCCGCCAGCGCGTTGACGCGCATGCCGAGATAGATAACGACCAAATCTGGATATCCAGACAGATCGACGGTGCGTCGCTCGACCTTGGTCTTCATAGTGGAGCCTAACTTCGCGCCGAGTGGGTATGCAGCCCGGCGCTAACGCTTAAGGGCTGCTCACCTTTGAATGTTCGGATACGTGCGAATACGCTCACTCGCGGCTGGCCACTAAAGGCTGGGAAAACCGAGGGTTTCACGGGCTACCGGCCGCGGCGTGAGATTGGAGGCGACCAATCCAGTACTCTGGCCTGCGACGCTTATGAGAGACGGCAAGGACTTGGACAGAATCACCTATGTCTCGGAAGATGAGTTTGAAGGGAAAACGGACCAGCGAAACCCTGCGGATGTCTGGTTTGCGTTCAATGCGATAACGGTGCGGAGTTTGCGCTACATGGGTCATGACTTGTTCAAACTCGTTCAGGTACGCAATACCGAGGCCCGGCCGCCGAGATTCGTAGAAAGCAACGACTTCAAGGTGTTCCGCCTCAGCCGCCGGGTGAAAACGATAACTCACTTCAACAGAGTGCGAGCCTTGCGGCTGACCTCATCGCCTGGCACGAGCTGAACAATGCCTTCATCGATCTCGCGGGCCCTACGCTCGGCCTCATCGAGCCAAAGCTGATCGAGTTCGGATTCGGAAAGCTCATCCAAACTAAGCAGGAGCTTTTGCGCAAGCTTCGCCCGATCTGATGCGGAAAGGTGGAGGGCTTCGCGCTCAATCTTTTCACTGTCCATTCGACGAGAATATCACAGGCCCAAACGAGGCTCTAACGCCGGGCTCAGCGTCACGGGCGCGCCGCTTGATAAAATTCGCCAGCGGTTTCATGCGTCTCCTGCAGCGAGAGGTTAGCAAAGTAATCGGCCCGCTGATGAACCTTTAGTCGCCTGGACCGCTTCAAGCACCATGTGCAGCTTCTCGAAGAAGCTGGGCGCGGAGAAGCCTGCCGGATCAGTAGAGGGCGCGGAAAGTACCGACAGGATTTCAGTTGCATCGGAAGCATGAGGCTCACGCACCCCATGCCTTGGAGTTAAACGTCGCCCATGGATCAGAGAATCCAATTCGTCGCTGATTACTTGCGCGACCAGTTCATCATGAACGTCTCGCTAAGACTCGGACGATCTACCTCGCTACCCAGGCAGTCCCTGCCGCGGCTGGAGCCCGGATCACGGCGATGATGAAAGCAGGCAACGACAAATAACTCGCTTGTGCTCAGTCGGTAGATGATGGCACGGCGAAAGCGGCGCTGATGACGCTACGGAACTCAGCCTCGATGCGGCCTAGCTTCCAGCAACTCTCGATAATCCACTAATTTTCTGTCCACTGTGTGAAAAACGGCGTCAAAGTCCTTCCGAATAATATTATGAAGGTTTTTGAAACCCCTTAGACGATTTCGAACCTGCGCACCTGCAGGATGAACAACAAAATCGGCTACTTCAACACATGACGCCCTTGCGTCTTTGCTTGCTAGAAGCACACTTGGCTGAATTTCTATTTCACCATTGCCGAATCTGTAAGCACCAAAGTGCATACGCAGTGCTCTATCAACTCGCTCAGAAGTTTCGATGATGAATACAATGGCGGAAGGCTGCGTCCGCTGCGCAAAGGCGGCAACTTGCTGCATGACCATGACGCTTACCAGGTGAACGATGGTTTCAATAGTTTCGTTACGGGCAGTTCTCGCGGAGACAGTCGCAAAACTGAAGAAGGGCAAGTTCTTAAAGAACACGCCGAGCGCTTCTACCTGCTCCTGACTTGGATTTCTCAGTTTACTTGCGTGCAGCTTGATATCAGGGCCTCCAAAGTACCTCTTCTTTAACTCATGCCACGGGTCGTCTAGATAGCGAAAATAGTCGGCAGCCCGCACAGCGCATCCGCCAAGGCCAAACAATGGATGAGCTTCGTCGGCGAAACTCTCATGTCCGGTGTCGTCGATCCCAACGATAAGAGCGGAATCCGACACATTCAAGATTCCGGAATCGTGCCGTAGTGAAAGAATTCCTGACATCTACGCCCTTAATGCGCAATGTTTGAATTCAGCGGCGGCCAAAGGTGGTCCGCGGGAACGAAGGGTCAGGCATGCAATGCGCCCTTTAGGAATTGGACGGCTGTCTTCTTTGCCTTGCCCTGTGGCGTATTAAGTACTCCAGGGACTACAAGCTCCTTTGTGAACTTTGTGCCACGAATGTTCTCTAGGAGTGGGTTGTTGGACAGAGCCATACCTATAAGCAAGTCCTCAAGAAACCGGCTGGCCTTATGGCCATTTACGCCCGGCTTCGCAAACTTGCCCTTTGGCGTGAGTTTCCCGATCAAGACAAGTTGAGGCGCCCCTTTCGTCTTGTCGATCGCAGAGTTGAAGGCATTGATCTTGTGTGGTTGAAAGCACTCGCTTCTAAAGCTTTGTTTCTCGGCCAGACCAACATACCAAGGCTTTATACCGATGCAGAAAATATAGCAGCCGACCGCGTCCGAAAGGCCGGGCACGTTCTCCTCAACAGACTGCCAGAAGTCGCGCTTACCTTTGGCGGATTTGTCGACGAGGCGACCAGATCGAATGACTTCAAACGGACCATGGATGTCGTAGTTCAAAACTTACTTCTCGCTGTGTATACCTACCTATTATTTATATAGACGACAAGCTTCTGGCTGCAAGCGCCCTCTAAGTTTATCTCAGTGTCAATTATCCTCAGACCGAGCGCGGCATTAATTCTAGTCCAGAAATTTAGGGAAATCAAAAGCTACACGAATGGATGCGAGAAAGGCGCGATCCATACCGGCAATTTAATCCTCGATCAACAGTCGCGCCAAAACATCGACGTAAACACGCGACAGCGTGTCCAGATCAGCGACTCGCACGTGCTCGTCGATTTTGTGGATACTGGCATTGATCGGCCCGAGTTCGATGACCTGCGCGCCGGTGGGTGCGATGAAGCGGCCGTCGGAAGTTCCGCCCGCGGTCGATAGCTTTGTCTCCAGGCCAGTGATTTCACGGATTGCGGCGCGGGTCGCGGCCACCAGTTCGCCGGATTCGGTCACAAATGGCTCACCCGACAACGTCCACTCCAGATCGTAGCGCAGAGCGTGCGTGTCCAGCAACGCCTCGACTTTTTGTTCGAGTTCGCTTTGCGTCACGGCGGTCGAAAACCGGAAATTGAAGATGATATCCAATTCGCCGGGTATCACGTTGTCCGCGCCGGTGCCGGCGTTGATGTTGGATACCTGAAAACTGGTCGGCGGAAAGTGCTCGTTGCCGCAATTCCATTCGGTTTGTACAAGCGCGGCAAGGACGGGCGCGAAGCGATGGACCGGGTTGTCCGCGCGATGCGGATGCGCGACGTGGCCTTGTATGCCGTGTACCCGCAACACGCCGGTCAGCGAGCCGCGCCGGCCGTACTTGATCGTGTCGCCTAATAGCTCATCGCTGCTCGGTTCCGCCACCAGACAGAAATCGATCTTCTCGCCGCGCCGCTCCAGGGTGTCGATCACGAGTTTGGTGCCTTCAACCGCGCGCCCTTCTTCGTCGCTGGTGATCAGGAGCGCGATGGACCCTTTGTGGTTCGGGTATTCGGTAACGAAACTTTCGCAGGCCGTGACCATGGCAGCGACACCGCCTTTCATGTCCGCCGCGCCGCGCCCGTAAAGATTCCCGTCACGTACGGCCGGCTCGAAAGGCGGGCTTCGCCATTGCTCCAGCGGCCCGGTCGGCACAACGTCGGTGTGGCCGGCGAATGCAAACAGCGGCCGCGCCTGGCCTCGCCGCAGCCATAGATTCGAGACATCGCCGGAGGGCATGCGCTCGGCTTCAAATCCGAACTTTGCCAACCGTTCGATCAGGACGTCCTGGCAGCCAGCATCATCTGGCGTGAGGGAGTGCCGAGCGACAAGCGCGGTCAGTAGATCCAGCGTATCGGACATCGCGGTACTTCCGGGTCGCCTGTCAAAACAGGATCGCAGACTGGGATGAGCTTGCGAATCCCAGAACGGCGAATCCCATTAATCAAGATTGCGCAATAACTCATTCAGCCCCACCTTGCCGCGCGTCTTCGCGTCGACCTTCTTGACGATCACCGCGCAGTACAAGCTGTATTTGCCGTCTTTGGCAGGCAAGTTGCCGGACACCACCACCGAACCCGCCGGCACGCGACCGTAGGTGAATTCGTCGCGCTCGCGGTCGTAGATGCGCGTGCTCTGGCCGATGTAAACGCCCATTGATATCACGGAACCTTGCTCGACGATCACGCCTTCGACGACCTCCGAGCGCGCGCCGATGAAGCAGTCGTCCTCGATGATGGTGGGCGCGGCCTGCAAGGGTTCCAGTACGCCGCCGATGCCCACGCCGCCGGACAGGTGCACGTTTTTGCCGATCTGCGCGCAGGAGCCAACCGTGGCCCAGGTGTCGACCATGGTGCCGGAATCCACAAAAGCGCCGATGTTCACGTACGACGGCATCAGCACCACGTTGGGCGCGATGAAGGCGCCCTTGCGCACGGTCGCGGGTGGCACCACTCTCGCGCCGTCAGCGCGAAAATCATCCACGCTGACCTCGGCGTATTTGAGCGGCACCTTATCGAAGTAGTTGGTAAAGCCGCCGCTGATAAAGCGGTTGTCCTCGATACGGAACGACAGCAGCACGGCTTTTTTGAGCCACTCGTTGACCGCCCACTGGCCGTTTGTTTTCTCCGCCACGCGCAGGCGGCCCTGGTCGAGTTGTTCAATGGTTTCGAGCACGGCCTCGCGGATTTGTGTATCGACGTTGCGCGGCGAGAGTTCCGCGCGGCGCTCGAACGCGTCTTCGATGATGGTTTGCAAATCGCTCATGCCAGTCTCCGTTAAAGCGTTTTCATAAATTCAGTTATGCGCCGCGCGGCCGCGATGCAGTCTTCCAGCGGCGCCACCAGCGCGATGCGTATGTAATTCGTGCCGGGGTTGTGGCCGTTATGTGTGCGCGAGAGAAAACTGCCGGGCAGCACCGTGACGTTTTGTTGCGCGTATAGCTCTTGTGCGAAACGCTGATCGTCGATGTGCAGCCGCGGCCATAGATAAAAACCGCCCGCGGGCTTTGCTACGTCCAGAACTGGCGCGAGTATCTCAAGGACCGCGTCGAACTTTTCGCGATAAAGACGGCGGTTGTCGATAACGTGCGCCTCGTCGCCCCAGGCCGCTTCGCTGGCCGCCTGTATGGGCGGCGGCATGGCGCAGCCGTGGTAGGTGCGATAACGCGCAAACTGCGCGATAAGTCGCACGTCGCCGGCCACGAAACCGGAGCGCAGGCCAGGCGCGTTAGAACGCTTGGATAAACTATGAAACACCAGACAGCGGCGGAATTCTGTATTGCCCATGCGCGCGGCCGCGCCCAGCAGCCCCGGCGGCGGTCGCGCCTCGTCCGGGTAGACCTCGGCATAACACTCATCGCTGGCAATGATGAAATCGTGTTGTTCGGCGAGCTCGATCAGCCGCCGCAACAGCCGGTCGGGAATGACCGCGCCGGCCGGATTGCCGGGACTGCACAGATACAGCAACTGACAGCGCGCCCACGTGGTGTCGCTGATCGAATCGAAATCGGGCAGGAAACCGTTTTCCTGGTCACAGTTAAGATAATACGGTTGCGCGCCCGCCAGCAGCGCCGCGCCCTCGTAGATCTGGTAAAACGGGTTCGGCATCAGCACCAGCGAACCTTCGCCCCGATCGACCACGCATTGCGCGATCGCAAACAGCGCCTCGCGCGTGCCGTTGACCGGCAGCACGTTAGTGTCCGGGTCAATAGAATTTACCGGCAGATCAAACCGGCGGCACAACCAATGGGCAATCGCCTCGCGCAGATTGCGCTCGCCGCGGATCAGGGGATAGTTCGCCAGCCCGTCAAGGTGCTTGACGAGCGTTTCACGAATCACGGCAGGCGTGGGGTGTCTGGGTTCGCCGACGGCCAATGCGATCGGCTCAAATAGGTTTGCCGGCCGCGTGTCTGTCAGCAGCGCGGCTAACTTCTCGAACGGGTAAGACTGTAGCTGCTTGAAACCCGGGTTCATCGTTCTTGTTGAGTGTCTCTAGTAAACCGCGTCGCGGTCCGCGCCGCTATTCTTATCGGCAGGAATGTCTGTGGACTACGCTGTGCCTTTTCACCGATTGCGCGGCAATAGGGGCGCAATCAGGAATGCGATCCGGATTCGCCGTCGTCGGGCACGGCGCCCGCGATCTGGCGCATCAATGTGTCATCGTCCGGTTGCGGCATAACCTCTCGCACCGCCGGTTTGCCCAGACGCGTGAGCAGCCGGGCGCGGATCAGCGCCAGGTGCCATTCGTCGATGATCGGCTGATTCTTCAGGTCGGTGACGATGAACATATCCTCGGCCTGCTCGCCGATGGTGGTGATGCGCGCATTGTGCACCAGCACGCCGCTGTCGGTGAACGCCTTGCCGATGCTGGACAAAAGCCCGGGGCGATCCGCCGTAATCAGCTCCAGTACCGTGTAACGGCGGTTGGCGGTAGTGTCGAACGTGATCCGCGTCGGTACATCGAAATGCCGCAGCTTGCGCGATACGCGCCACGAAGTTTCAAGCGGCTCGTGCTCCGGTTCCTGCAACAGATTAGCCAGGGTGGCCGAGATTTCGTCGATGCGGAATTGCTCCGCGATCGGCTTGCCGGCGTCGCCCAGCACCATAAAGGTGTCCAGCGTATAACCCGCGCTGGTGGTGGTAATGCGCGCGTCCAGCACGTCGAGGCCCAGCCGCGCCAGCGCCGAGGTAATGTACGCGAATAGTTGAGGATGGCTTTGCGCGTAAATGAAGATTTCGGTGCTGCCGCGCGCGGTCAACTGTCGGACCAGGACCAGCGGGCGCTGCCGGAGATCCGACTGCACGATGGCTTGCGTGTGCCAGGCAATCTCGTCGTCGGAGTGCCGCAGAAAATACTGCTCGTCGAATTCGCGCCACAATTCACGGCAGGCATCGAGATCAAGACCGCGCGCCTGTAACAGCTGTAGACTGGCCTGTTTGACCTCGCCGATCAGTTCGTCGCGCGCCAACGGATTGTCCAGCCCACGCTGCAGCACTCTTCTGGCGGCCACATACAGCTCCATCAGCAGCGCGTCTTTCCACGAATTCCATAAGTTCGGATTAGTGGCGCGGATATCCGAGACGGTGAGCAGGTAAAGATAATTGAGGCGCGCCAGGTTGCCGGCCTTTTCGGCGAACGAATTGATGATCGCGGGATCGCTGATGTCGCGGCGCTGCGCGGTCAGCGACATCGATAAATGGTGTCGCACCAGCCACGCGACGAGGCGCGCATCGTACTCGCTCAGTCCATGCTGCAGACAGAAAACTTCCGCCTCGCGCGCGCCGATGTCCGAGTGATCACCGCCGCGGCCTTTGCCGATGTCGTGGAACAGTGCGGCTAGATACAACAGTTCTGGTTTGGGAATCTGCCAGAACAGTTCGCTGCAAAACGGCAGTTCGTGCGCGAACTCCGGCACCGACAGACGCCGCACGTTGCGCAGCACCACCAGGGTGTGTTCGTCGACCGTGTAGGTGTGAAAAAGATCGTATTGCATGCGCCCCGCCACTCTGGCGAAGCTGGGCCAGTAGGCCGCGAGTACGCCGTAGCGGTTCATGCGTCGCAGCTCGTGAGTGATGCCGCTGGGCTGACACAGGATTTCCATGAACAGGCTGCGGTTGGCGATGTGATCGCGAAAGTTGTCGTCGATAAGATAGCAGTGTTCGCGCACCAGCCGAATGGTCGAGGCGCGCACGCCCTTGAGTTCCGGGTGTTGCTGCATGACCAGGAACAGTTCCAGCAACGCCGAGGGATAACGCCGGAAGATGTTCTCGTTCGTGACCTCCAGAAAGCCCTTGCGCGCGCGAAAGCGCCGGTTGATCCATTGCGGCTCGTCGGTCTCGCCAGCGTAAAGAATCGCTTCCTTGTATAGCTGCAGCAACATCTCGTTGAGTCGCTGCAATTCCATCACGGTGCGATAGTAGCGTTGCATGAACTGCTCGACCGCGAGATTGTTGTCCTCATCGGCATAGCCGAACTGCTCCGCGATGGTGCGCTGATAGTCGAACAGCAGGCGATCCTCGCGCCTGCCCGCCAGCATGTGCAGCGCGTAGCGCACGCGCCACAGAAAACTCTGACCCGACGCCAGAGTCTGATATTCGTCTTCGCCAAGAAAGCCATGGTGTACCAGTTCGTGCAGACTGGTGGCGCCCAGGTGCCGCTTGGTGACCCAGCCCACCGTCTGGATGTCACGCATGCCGCCAGGGCTTTCCTTGACGTTCGGCTCCAGGCGGTACGCGGTGTCGCCAAACTTGTGGTGGCGGCGATCCTGTTCGTCCAGCTTGGCCGAAAAGAACTCGCGGCTCGGCCAGATGTGCGGTGGTGCGACGCGTTCGGTCAGCTCCCGGTAGAGCGATTCCGGTCCCGCCAGCAGACGTGACTCCATCAGATTGGTAGCGATCGTAACATCGTCCGCGCCGGCGGACACGCTTTCGTCCAGGGTGCGCACGCTATGGCCAACCGGCAGACCAATGTCCCATAAAAAGATCAGAAACTCCGACAATCGTTCTTCCAACGATACATCGGCGGGCGCGTTCAGCAGCACCATCAGATCGATATCCGAAAAGGGATGCAGCTCGCCACGGCCGTAGCCGCCGACCGCAACCAGCGCCACACCCGGTGTGGCGGTGAGCTTGAAGCGCCGCCATGCCAGCTCCAGCAGATGATCGATAATCGCGGCTCGACCCTGCACCAGCGCGGCGGTGTCGGTGCCGCTATGGAACGCGTCGCGGAAGGCCTTGCCGGATTTCTTGAGAATATTGCTGAACGCGGCGATCTCTTTGGATCTTGGTTCGCAACAGGGTTGCGGCCAGCGCAATGTCTGCTTTAGCGATGCGGTGAGCTTTTCGGCGGACGGCGCGGCGTCGGGACCGTTCATGCGGACTCGTCGGGCCGCAGGGTGAGGATCTCGTGACCGCCTTCGGTCACCAGCACGGTGTGTTCCCATTGCGCGGACAGACTGTGATCCTTGGTTACGACCGTCCAGCCGTCGGCCATCACCTTGACGAAGCGTTTGCCGGCATTGAGCATCGGCTCGATGGTGAAGGTCATGCCGGGCATCAATTCCACGCCGGTGCCCGGCTGGCCGTAATGCAGCACCTGCGGATCCTCGTGGAATCCGCGCCCGATGCCGTGGCCGCAATATTCCCTCACGACCGAGCAACCGTGCTGTTCGGCGTAGCTCTGGATCGCATGGCCAATGTCGCCCAGCCGCGCGCCGGGCCGCACCCGGGCGATACCGGTGCGCAGGGCGGCGTAGGTCGTGTCCATCAGGCGTCTGGCGAGCACCGAGGGCTGGCCGACGTAAAACATCCGGCTGGTGTCGCCATGGAAACCGCCCTTGATGATGGTGGTGTCAATATTGAGAATGTCACCGTTCCTGAGCGTTTTGCCGCCGGGTATGCCGTGGCACACCTGATGGTTGACGGAGGTGCAGATCGATTTCGGAAAGCCGCGATAGTTAAGTGGTGCCGGCACCGCGACCAGTGCGTTAACAATGAAGTCGTGACACCGCTCATCCAGTTCGTTCGTGGTAACGCCCGGCCTGATATGCTGGCTGATCATCAACAACACCTCGGTCGCCAGACGGCAGGCGACGCGCATTTTACCGATCTCTTCGGGAGTCTTGATAATGGGTGACATGGCCGGGATGTGGGAGCCGCGCGGCGCGCGGACGCAGGCTTGATCCACCATATTATGCCGCCGATTCATTGTTGCCGATAGCCGGGTATGGTATAAAGCGCGCGCATCGCGCGCAAACTCCGGCAAGCTTTTACGGCGTTTGCGTAGCGCGGTTGACCCTTGTCGATCCGCCACAAATCCGCACATACGCCGGCACCAGCGGCCGGGTGCGCTGAAATCTGAATCGCAACATCCATTCAGATTCGGTGTCGCCGCCGGGGGCGTATGGAGGCCCAACCCGCACTTAATGGAGTTTGTTCATGGCCAACGTTACCATGCGCCAGATGCTCGAAGCTGGCGTGCATTTCGGGCATCAGACCCGCTACTGGAATCCCAGAATGGCGCCGTTTATTTTCGGCGAGCGCAACCGGATTCACATCATCAATCTCGAAAAAACCCTGCCGCTGTTCAATGACGCCATCAATTACCTCGGCCGCATGGCCGCGGATGGCGGCAAGATCCTGTTTGTCGGCACCAAGCGTTCCGCGCGCGAGCCTGTAGGCGAGCAGGCTGCCCGCTGCGGCATGCCTTACGTCAATCATCGCTGGCTGGGCGGCATGCTTACCAACTTTCAGACCGTGCGCAAGTCCATCAAGCGGCTTACGGATCTGCAGCAGATGAATGAAGACGGCACCTTCGAACGTCTGGGCAAAAAAGAGATTCTCAAGCTCACGCGCGAAATGGACAAGCTGCAGCGCAGCCTGGGCGGCATCAAGGAGATGACCAGTCCGCCGGACGTGCTGTTCGTGATCGATGTCGGTTACGAAAGCATCGCGGTCGACGAGGCCATCAAACTCAACATTCCGGTGGTGGCCGTGGTCGACACCAATCATTCCACCGAGGGCATCGATTATGTGATTCCCGGCAATGACGACGCGATCCGCGCCATTCAGCTTTACACCGGTGGCGTCGCCGATGCGGTCGCCGACGGATTGATGCAGCGGCGCGCAGCGCCGGGCGCCGAGGATGAGTTCGTCGAACTCGACGAAAATGGCGAACCCCGCACGCGCGCCAACACTCGTAACCGGGCGACGCCGAGAGCGAAAGCCGCGGCGCCCAGACGCGCGGCGACCAATGGCGCGCGCCCGGCGCACCCTTCAGCGGATACATCGCCGTCACTGGATCGAAGTGCGGCGGCCCGCCGTACAGAGGATACCGCCGAACCTGACGCCGACCACGCGGCAGGCGCGCAGGCGTCGAAAACCAACGAATCGTAACGGCCTAATTGTCGTACCAGAGTCGTACGAGGTCGGCCAGAAAAGACTAAGGTCATACGAGATTGGTAATGCGAGGGCCGCGACGTGTAGCGTAGCCAGCGCAATAACGAGAGGTAAGCTCATGCAGATAACCGCAGCCATGGTCAAGGAACTCCGCGAGCGCACCGGGGCCGGCATGATGGAATGCAAGAAGGCGCTGGCGGCGAGCGACGGCGACATGGACGCGGCCGTCGAATCGATGCGCAAAGCAGGTACCGCCAAGGCCGACAAGCGCGCGTCGCGCGTCGCCGCCGAGGGCGTGATCCGCATCAGCGCGGCCAGCGACTGGCGCGAAGCCGCCATGGTGGAGGTCAACTGCGAAACCGACTTTGTCGCCAAGGGAGACGATTTCGGTGCGTTCGCGCAGACGCTGGCGCAGACCGCCGCGCGGCACAAGCCGGCCGACGTCGATGCCCTGATGGCGCTACCTTTGGCGGGCGAAGACGGGGTCTCGCTCGAAGACCAGCGTCTGCGCGTGGTCGCGAAGCTCGGCGAAAACGTGCAGGTGCGGCGGCTTGATTTGATGCAGGCACAAGACGGGCACGTGGGCGTTTATCTACACGGCAGCCGCATCGGCGTCCTGGTCGACGTCGCCGGCGGCGATGAGGCGCTCGCGAAAGACGTGGCCATGCATGTGGCCGCAAGCCGGCCGCTATGCGTGGACGAGCATCAGGTGCCGGCCGACGTGCTAGCGAACGAGCGCGCGATCTTCGCAGCGCAGGCGCAAACGAGCGGCAAGCCCGCGGCCATTATCGACAAGATGGTGCAGGGCCGCCTCAAGAAATACCTGGGCGAAGTGACACTGGTCGGGCAACCGTTCGTAAAAGATCCCGAGCAGACCGTTGGCGAGCTGCTCGTCGCGTCCGGCGCAAAAGTCAGGCGCTTCGTACGCTTCGAGGTCGGCGAAGGCATCGAGAAAAAGGCCGGCAATTTCGCCGATGAGGTCATGGCCCAGGTAAAAGGCGAGTGAATTATTGCTGCGGGCGCCGCGGCATGATCGCGATGCATATAATCGACGGCGTTGCACCCGCGGCAGCATTCTCATGAACGACGTTGCCAGGCCGGTCTACAAACGCATCCTGCTCAAGCTTAGCGGCGAGGCGTTGATGGGCGGGCAGGATTACGGCATCGAACCCGCCGTGATCGGCCGCATCGCCAATGACCTTGGGGAGCTGAATCGGCGCGGTGTGGAAGTCGCGGTGGTGATCGGCGGCGGCAATATCTTTCGCGGCAAGGGTCTGGCCGAAGCCGGCATGGATCGGGTCACCGCGGACCAGATGGGCATGCTCGCCACCGTGATCAACGCACTTGCCTTGCAGGACTCGCTGGAAAGCTGCGGTCTTTACTGTCGCGTGATGTCCGCGATCAAGATCAATCAGGTGTGCGAAGACTACATCCGTCGCCGCGCCGTGCGCCATCTGGAGAAAGGCCGCATCGTAGTGTTCGCCGCCGGCACTGGCAATCCGTTCTTCACCACCGATTCGGCGGCGGCGTTGCGCGCGAGCGAAATCGACGCCGACCTGATGCTCAAGGCGACCAAGGTGGATGGCGTCTACGACGCCGATCCGGTCAAGCACCCGGACGCGAAACGTTATGAGCGCCTGACTTACGATGACGTGCTCACGCGCAAATTGGGCGTGATGGACGCCACCGCCATCGTGATGTGCCGCGACAACGATATTCCCTTACGCATTTTTAATATTTTTCGCGAAGGCGATTTACTGAGGATAGTAATGGGTGAGCAGGTCGGTACCATCGTGGCGAGCGAGTGACATCGCCCGGAGGTATTTGCGCCGCGGAGTCAGTATTGCGCGTGAGGGTTTGGCCCCAGGGTTTTAGCAGCCCAGGGTTCTAGCAGCCCAGGGTTTTTCTGTTAACGGAAACGCCGGCATGATCGAAGATATCAAGAAAGATGCCACCATGCGCATGCGCAAGAGCGTCGAAGCGTTAAGCCAGGAATTGTCCAAGGTTCGCACTGGCCGCGCCAACACGAGCCTGCTCGATCAGGTCATGGTGGATTATTACGGTGCGCCCACGCCAATCAACCGGGTGGCCAACGTCACAGTGGAGGATTCGCGCACCCTGAACGTCACGCCGTGGGAGAGAAATATGGTGTCGGCGGTGGAAAAGGCCATCATGAATTCCGATCTTGGCCTCAATCCCGCCACCGCCGGCATGGTCATCCGCGTGCCGCTGCCCGCGCTCACCGAGGAGCGCCGCCGGGACCTGGTCAAGGTTGTGCGCCATGAGGCGGAAAATGCGCGCGTGGCCGTGCGCAATATTCGGCGCGACGCCAACAACGATATCAAGGAGCTTGCGCGGGAAAAGGAAATCTCCTCGGATGACGAGCATCGCGGTCAGGAGGCCATCCAGAAACTGACGAATCAGTATGTCGAGGAGATCGATCAGGTATTGGCCCGCAGAGAGCAGGATCTGATGGAGATCTGACGCCGTTTGCAATAAAGGTTTACCGCTTACAACTTGTTAAACAATAACTAATGCGTTAATTTGCAGGTTGTTTATGATAACTATTCTGGTGCCCGCGACTGCCATCCTGATGAGTTGACCGGCTTGTGAAAGGTGCGTCCGGCCAGTTGGTGCCGCGCCACGTCGCCATCGTTATGGACGGTAACGGGCGCTGGGCCCGGGCAAGGCTGTTGCCGCGCACGGCCGGGCATCGACAGGGTGTGGTGGCGACGCGCAAGGTCGTGCGCGCCTGTGGCGAACGTGGCATCGAAGTGCTGACCCTGTTCGCATTCAGCAGCGAAAACTGGCGGCGCCCGCAGGCCGAAGTAAGCACCTTGATGGAGTTGTTTTTCTCGACACTGCGTCGCGAAGCGCGGGAGCTGGCCGCCAACGGCGTGCGGTTACGATTCATCGGCGATCGCGCGGCTTTCTCGGTCAAGCTGCGGCGTCAGATCGAACTGACCGAACAGGCGACCGCAGGCGGCGGCGATCTGCTGCTCAACGTCGCGGCCAATTACGGCGGGCGCTGGGATATCGTGCAGGCGGTGCGCGGCCTGGTGGACGACATCGCGGTTCGGGGCGTGGGTGGCGAAAACATCACCACCGAGGCGATCGAGGGGCGCCTTGTCACGGCCGGCATGCCGGAGCCCGACCTTTTTATTCGCACCGGCGGCGAACACCGCATCAGTAACTTTTTGATATGGCAACTGGCGTATACCGAACTTTATTTCACCGATGTTTTGTGGCCGGATTTTGACCAGGTTGCGCTGGACAGTGCGCTCGCCTCATTCGCCCGTCGGCAACGCCGCTATGGAAAAACGGGCGAGCAGCTCTAGAGTGCTCACACAGCTTGAAAAGCGGCTCGCCACCGGCGCCGTAATGGCTTTGGGCATGGCCGCAGCCGCGCTGTGGCTGTCCTCGGCCGCGATGGCGGTCGTATTGCTGGCGATCATCCTGCTGGGCGCGTGGGAATGGACGCGACTTACCGGGATACTGAGACGCGACCTGCGGATCTGGTATCTGGCCGCGACGGCGGGCAGCGCGTGTCTGGTCTGGCGGTTGTTCGCCGACGGCTGGACCCTGGTGCCCATCGTAGCGGGCGTTTTGTGGTGGCTGGTGGCGTTGATGATCATGGCGGTTTACCAGCCTGGCGCCACCCGCGGTCGGGCGAGTACAGTGGGGCTGCGGTGCGCGGGACTGTTCGCGCTGTTGCCCGCCTGGATAGCGATGATCGAGCTGCATCGGCTGGCGCCGCGTCCAGGCTGGCTGATGTTCGTGTTGCTGCTGGTGTGGGGAGCGGACTCCGCCGCGTATTTCGCTGGCAAGCGGTTCGGACGCACGCCGCTGGCGCCGGTGATCAGTCCGGCCAAGACGCGCGAAGGGCTGTATGGCGCGCTGGCGGCAAATGGCGTACTGGCCGTAGGCGGCGCCTGGTGGTTCGCGTTGCCCTTGAGCGAGTGGGTTTATTTCATTGGCGTGTGCCTGATCACCACCTTGCTGTCGGTCGCCGGAGATCTGTTCGAAAGCCTGCTCAAGCGTCGAGCGGGGGTGAAAGACAGTGGCCGCATCCTGCCCGGTCATGGCGGCGTGCTGGATCGCATCGACAGCGTGATGGCCGCCGCGCCGCCGTTCGTACTGGGATTGCACTGGGTGCACCTGTCCCCGCGCTGAGCACCATGCCCGACTCGCCACCGCATAGTCTCGCGCACGCCATTTGCACCGTCGCTGCGCCGTCGAAGGTCGCGGTATTGGGATCGACCGGGACGATTGGCATCAATACTCTGGATGTGATCCGGCGTCATCCCGATCGCTTTCGCGTTGCGGCGCTGGCCGCCAATCGTGATGTCGATACGCTGTACGGACAATGCGTCGAGCACCAGCCGGAACGTGCGGTCATGCACGATGCGGGCAAGGCCGATGAGTTGCGAGGCAGGTTGCGCGCGGCCGGGCTGCGCATTGAGGTGCTCGCGGGCGATGCGGGACTGGAACAGGTCGTGCGTGACTTCAATGTCGATTCGGTCATGGCAGCGATCGTCGGCGCCGCCGGGTTGTTGTCCACCCTGGCGGCCGCGAGAGCCGGTAAACGCGTGTTGCTCGCGAACAAGGAGTCGCTGGTTATGGCAGGCTCCCTGCTGATGCGCACGGTGCATGACAACCATGCCTGCCTGTTGCCCATCGACAGCGAGCACAATGCGGTGTTTCAATGCCTGCCTCCGGGATGCCAGGCGGACGATGCGACGGCCGATGTCCTGCGAACAGGACTGCACGACGCCGGCGTGAAGCAAATATTGTTGACCGCTTCCGGCGGGCCGTTCAGAGACATGCCGCTGTCCGAACTTGAGAATGTGACATCCGCGCAAGCCTGCGCGCACCCGAACTGGAAGATGGGACGCAAGATTTCGGTGGATTCCGCGACCATGATGAACAAGGGGCTGGAGGTTATCGAAGCCTGCTGGTTGTTCGATTGCACGCCGGAGCAGGTGCAGGTGGTGCTGCATCCGCAAAGCGTGGTGCATTCGATGGTGGCATTCGTCGATGGCTCCGTGCTGGCGGAACTGGGGAATCCGGACATGCGCACGCCCATCGCGCACGCGCTGGCGTGGCCCTCGCGCATCGCCTCTGGTGTGCGCGCGCTGGATCTGGTCGAGGTCGCCAAACTGGAGTTTCTTGCCCTCGAACCGGCGCGCTTTCCATGTCTGCAACTCGCCTACGACGCGCTGCGCGCCGGCGGCACCGCGACCACGGTGCTGAACGCCGCGAACGAAGTGGCCGTGCAGAGTTTTCTGGATGAGCAGATCGCGTTTACGGATATTCCGCGGGTCATCGACCATGCGCTGACGCAGATCGCCCCCACCTGCGCCGATGATCTTCCGACGATCCTTGCCGCCGACAAGGCCGCGCGCGCCATGGCCGCGCAATACATCGCGGCGCGCGCCTGATTCCGTGACCATCCTCATCAGCATTCTCGCCTTTGCCGCGACGATCAGCATTCTGGTGGGCTTTCATGAGTTCGGCCACTTCTGGGTAGCCAAGCGGCTGGGTGTCAAGGTGCTCAAGTTTTCAATCGGCTTCGGCAAGCCGCTGTGGAAGCGTACTTACGGGCCGGATCGCACTGATTATGTGATCGCTGCGATCCCGCTGGGCGGATACGTGAAAATGCTGGACGAGCGCGAAGGACCGGTTGAGGCGTCCGAGCGTGAGCGGGCGTTCAACCGGCAGCCGGTGAGTACGCGGTTTGCCATCGTCGCGGCCGGCCCGCTAGCAAATTTTCTGCTCGCGGTGGTCGCCTACTGGCTGATGTTCATGCTCGGCGTCAGTGGCGTCAAACCGGTCATCGGCGATGTCGCGCCCGATGGCATCGCGGCCCGGGCAGGGATCGAGCGCGGCGACGAGATAACGCGCGTCAACGGCGAACGCACCCCGACCTGGGAGGCCGCGAGCATCACGCTCATCGAGCAGGCGCTGGAGCAGGGCGACGTAGGCTTAGGATTACGCGGCGAGGCCGGCGGCATGCGTACGCTTAAGCTTGATCTTAACGACACGCGCGAGGTCCTGGGCGACGACAATCTGCTGACGACTTTAGGTATCACGCCGTGGCAGCCGGCTTATGAGGCCGTACTGGGAGAATTGACCGCCAATGGCCCCGCCGAGCGTGGCGGCCTGCGCACAGGCGACCGCATACTGCGCGCCGATGGTCGCCCGATCGCGAACTGGGAACAGTGGGTGAATTACGTACGCGCACGTCCTGACCAGAACATCAAACTTGACATAGAACGCGACGGTCAGACGTTGCCGCAGCACGTGCGTACCGACGCGGAGCGCGATGGCGACTCTAGGATCGGTCGCATCGGCGCGTATCCGCATATCGACCAGGCCGAACTCGATGCAATGCGGGTGGACGTAAGCTATAACCCCGTCAGCGCTTTAGGCCTGGCCGCCTCGCGGACCTGGGATTTGTCGGTGCTTACCGTGCGCGTGCTGTGGAAGCTGGTGAGCGGTGAGGCGTCGCTGAAAAACGTCAGCGGTCCGATCACCATCGCGCAGTACGCGGGTGTGTCGGCGGCGATTGGCGTCTCGGCGTTTCTCGGCGCGCTGGCGATCTTCAGCATCAGTATCGGTATTCTGAACCTGCTGCCCGTGCCGATACTGGACGGCGGCCATCTGCTTTATTACATCATCGAGCTGGTCAAGGGCAGCCCGGTGTCGGAGTCTACCGAGGCCGTGGGCCAGCGAATCGGACTTGCGGCGCTGGCGGGACTCATGGCGCTCGCCTTTTATAACGACTTCTCAAGACTGCTGAGTTAGTGATATTTCGCGTATTCAAAACGCTGGTTTTGACCGGCGCACTGCTGCTTTTTGCCAGTAACGTCCACGCTGCGTCATTCGTCATCGAAGATATCGAGCTCGAAGGGCTGGGCCGAATCGAGGCGGGTACGGTGTTCACCTATCTACCGATTCAGGTGGGCGACCGGTTTACCGACGAACGCAGCGCGGAAATCGTGGGCGCGCTGTACGGCACGGGTTTTTTTAGCGACATCACCCTGCGGCGACGGGGCGATGTGCTGATCGTGGTGTTAGAGGAGCGCCCGGCGATCTCGGACATCACGTTCGACGGCAACGAAGACATCTCCGACGAAGACCTGACCGAGGCGCTGGGCAGCGTGGAGATCGCGCGCGGCCGCGTCTTCAACCGCTCGGTGCTGGAGCGGCTGGAGCAGGAGCTGACGCAGCAGTACCTCGCCCGTGGCAAATACAGCGCGCGCATCAAAACCACGGTAAAGCCGCTGGAGCGCAATCGGGTCGATATCAAAATTGACATAACGGAAGGCGAGATCGCGACCATCAAGCGAGTCAACGTGGTCGGTAACCGGGCTTTCGAAGAAGACGAACTCACCGAAGATTTTGCCTCCGGCATTCCCGCGTGGTGGGCGTTTTTCAGCAGCCGCGACCAGTACTCGCAGGAGAAGCTGACCGGCGATCTTGAGTTGCTGCGTACGCAATATCTGGACGAGGGTTATCTGCAGTTCAATATCGATTCGACGCAAGTGGCTATCACCCCCGACAAGCAGGACATTTACATCGGCATCAACATCGATGAGGGTGACCAATACAAGGTCAGTGACGTGCAGTTGGCGGGCACGTTTATCGTGCCAAAGGACGACCTGCAGCGCCTGCTGGTGATCAGGTCCGGCGACACCTTTTCCCGCAGCCGCGTGATCAGGATCGTGGACGACATCACGCGACGGCTGGGCAGAGAAGGATACGCATTCGCCAGCATCAACCCGATTCCCGAAATCGACGAGGTGGCCAAGGAAGTGAGCCTGACGTTCTTTGTCGATCCCGGTCAGCGGATTTACGTTAGAAGAATCAACATTCTCGGCAACACCACCACCTCCGACGAGGTCTACCGGCGCGAGCTGCGTCAGATCGAGGGCGGCTGGTATGACCTGACCGACATCGAACTGTCCCGTCAGCGCGTGCAGCGGCTGGCCTACGTCGAGTCGGTCGAGGTCAATACCGAACGGGTGCCAGGTGTCAACGACATGGTGGACCTCAACGTCAGCATCAGGGAGCGGCTGGCGGGCAACTTCGCCATTGGCGCCGGCTTTTCGCAAAGCCAGGGTCTGCTGTTTAATTTGTCCGTTACGCAGGAAAACTTTCTGGGCACCGGGCGGCGCGTCGGGGTGCGTTTTGATAACAGCGATTTCAATACCGTCTACAGCATTTCCTACACCAATCCCTATTACACCATCGACGGCGTGAGCCGCGGGTTCAACCTGAATTACAGCAAGACGGACGCCAGCGAGGCGAATATCTCCGATTACAATGCCGAACAGTTGGGCGCCGACGTGGTGTATGGCATCCCGTTCAGCGAGTTCGATACGCTGCAGGCGACCGCGGGTTATCAGAACGTGAGTATCGATACGACTGTCAACACCGCGCAGGAGATTCGCACCTTTCTGAGGGACAATGGCAACGCATACAATATCTACCAGTTTGGCGGCAGCCTGATTCACGACACACGCAACAAGACTGTGTTCGCCGACCGCGGTAACCTGCAGGAGCTCAATCTGGATGTCGCGGTGCCGGGTAGCGATCTGGAGTACTATCGCGCGGACTACAGTAATCAGGGCTATATTCCGCTCACGTCCGGATTGACTTTATCGCTCAACGGCGAGGTCGCGTACGGCAACAGTTATGGCGGCACCACCGATCTGCCGTTTTTCGAGAAATACTATGGCGGCGGTTTCGGTACGGTGCGCGGCTATGCGGCCAACAGTCTGGGCCCGGAAGATAGCACCGTGTTTCGGGATCCGCTTGGCGGCAACTTTCGCGTGATCAGCAATATCGAGCTGCTGTTCCCGCCGCCGTTCACGGAAGAAGGGAGCAACCTGCGCTTCGGCGTATTTTTCGACGCGGGCAATGTCTTCGCGGACGTAGGTGCATTCGAGGTCAGCGAGATTCGCACCTCGGTCGGCGTTTCGACCAGCTGGATCACGCCGGTGGGCGCGTTGACATTCAGTCTGGCGCAGGCGTTAAATGACCAGCCGGGCGACGAAACCGAAACTTTTCAGTTCAATATCGGCACTATTTTTTAAGCACGGGAGCAGTATGAAACGGTTTACCATCTTCACCTTATTCCTTGTCAGCGCAGGCTTTGCCTGGTCGCCTTCCGCCGCGGCGCAGGAAATCAAAATCGGTTTCGTCAACATTGTCCGCGTCATGGAACAGGCGCCGCAGGCAGAAGCCGCGCGCGAAGCCCTGGAGCAGGAATTTTCCGGTCGCGACGCGTCGCTGACCACCGGCCGCGACTCGATCATCGAACTGGAAAGAAAGCTGCGCACCGAAGCCGAGATCATGAGCGCTGAACAGCGCGAGGATCTGGAACGCGACATCGCCAGCCGCAAGCTCGATTTCAACCGGGATCGCGAGGAGTTGCAGGAAGATTTCAACATCCGGCGCAACGAGGAACTGAGCGACCTGCAACGCGTGGTGTACGAAGTGATCGTCGAGGTGGCCAAATCGGAAGATTACGATTTGATGGTTACCGAAAGAGTGCTCTACGCCAGCGAGCGGATAGACATCACCGACACCATCCTGGAACGGCTGCAGGATATTTAGTCACCGCGTGCCAGTTCGGCGTGGCTGCAATGTGAAATATCGCGTCCGAAGAACCTATAACAAGAGCACGTGTCCTGGCGTCTGCAAGAATTGGCCGAACGGGTCGGTGTCAGTCTGATCGGCGATCCGGATTGCCGGATCGACAACGTCGCCAGTCTGAACGGCGCGCGACCCGGCAGCGTCAGTTTCCTCGCCAGTTGCCGTTACAGACCTTATCTCAAGGCAACTCTGGCCTCGGCGGTGATCCTCGGCCCCGACGATCTCGAAGACTGTCCGGCCGCCGCACTACTGTCCGATAATCCCTATCTAACCTTTGCCAGAATCATAAACCTGCTGCATCCGCCGCAACCCACGCTACCGGGCATTCATCCGAGCAGCGTGGTACACGCGGAGGCGCGGATTGACGCGAGCGCATGCATCGGTGCGCTGACTGTGATCGAAGCGGGTGCTGTGATCGGCGCCGACGTATTCGTCGGTCCCGGCTGTGTGATCGGCGCCGAATGCACGGTCGGTGACGCCTCAAAGCTGGTCGCGCGCGTGACGTTATGCAACCGCTCGGTGCTGGGCCGGCGCGTAATCGCGCATCCCGGTGCTGTGATCGGCAGCGACGGCTTCGGGCTCGCCGACGACGCTGGCGTGTGGGTCAAGATCCCGCAGCTGGGACGCGCGGTGGTCGGCGATGACGTCGAGATCGGCGCCAACACCACCGTCGATTGCGGCGCGCTGGAAGATACGGTGCTGGAAGAAGGCGTCAAGCTCGATAACCAGATTCAGATCGCGCACAATGTGCACATCGGCGCACACACCGCCATCGCTGGCTGCGTGGGCATCGCCGGGAGCGCCAGGATCGGCAGACATTGTACAATCGCGGGCGCCGCCGGTATCGAAGGTCACCTGGAGATCGCCGATCACGTGCACATCACCGGCATGTCCAAAGTCAGCAAGTCGATCCCGAAACCCGGCACTTATACCTCGGGCACACCGCTGGAACCGAATGCGCAATGGCTCAAGAATTCGGTTCGATTCCGCAAACTGGACGAACTCGCGCGCAAGGTCATGGCGCTGGAAAAGAAGCTTAAAAGTTAGCGCGGCGCCGGCTTCGATTAATCCGCACACCATCGCGCGTACGAACCGTTAGCTCGCCGCGTCTACAGCCTTGATGTGGCGGCGCCGTAGCAAGCTTATCGACTCAAGGTTTAACTGATTTGGACATGATCAATATCCGGGAGGTTATGCGTTTTCTGCCTCACCGCTATCCGTTTCTGCTCATCGACCGGGTGCTGGAGTGCAAGCCCGGCGAGTCGTTGACAGCGCTCAAGAATGTCACGTTCAATGAGCCTTTCTTCCAGGGACATTTTCCGGAACTGCCCTTGATGCCGGGCGTGCTGATTCTGGAGGCGCTCGCTCAGGCGAGCGGGGTGCTGGCGTTCAACACGCCTGACCATCGTCCCAGCAATAAAAGCCTCTATTTGTTCGTCGGCATCGACAAGGCGCGTTTCAAGCGGCTGGTCGAGCCGGGGGACCAACTGATCCTGCATGTTGAGTTCCTGCGCAAGCGCAGCGGCTTCGGGCTGTTCAACGCGACCGCCAAAGTGGGGGAAGACCTCGCCGCCTCCGCCGAACTGATGTGCGTGTTCAAAGATTTGGCCCGGTGATCGATCCCAGCGCCGCCGTCGATCCTGGCGCCGAACTCGCGCCCGACGTTAAAGTCGGCGCGTTCAGCGTCATCGGGCGCGATGTGCGGATCGGCGCGGGCACCTGGATCGGCCCGCATGTGGTAATCAAAGGGCCGACTACAATCGGACACGACAACCGGATCTTTCAGTTCGCCTCGGTGGGAGATATTCCGCAGGACAAAAAATACGAAGGCGAAACCACCGAACTGATAATCGGCGATCGCAATACCATCCGCGAATACTGCACCATCAATCGCGGCACGCGGATAGGGCAGGGCGCGACCGTCATCGGCAACGACAACTGGATCATGGCCTACGTGCACATCGCGCACGATTGCCTGGTCGGCGACCACACGGTTTTTTCCAACGGCGCCACCCTGGCCGGGCACGTGACGGTCGAGGACTACGCGACTCTGGGCGGTTTCACCCTGGTGCATCAGTTCTGCCGCATCGGCACGCACGCATTCTGCGGCATGGGCACCGCACTCAATCGCGACCTGCCGCCCTATGTATTAGCCTCTGGCAATCTGGCCGCCGCGCACGGCATCAACAAAGTCGGCCTCAAGCGCCACGGCTTCGGCGCGGACACCATCCAGGCGCTGCATAAGGCTTACATGCTGTTGATTAAAACAAGGAACCGCCGCGACGACGAACCCTTTCAGATCGAACAGTTAGCAAGCAGTTTCCCCGAAGTCGCGCGGTTTGTGGACTTCGTCAACAACAGCCCGCGGGGGGTGGTGCGGTAATGATAAAGAAAAAGCCGTCTGCAACTAAAAATATCGATGTTAAAGTTTATGGCAATAAGCTTTGGACCGTCCATCATGGCGAGTTAAAACGGGGCCAAGGTAGACCCAGCAAAACCGAGCAACTTTTTCGAGTTATCGCGGAAAAGCTTCCGAGGAAATATACGCGACTATGAGGCGAGCACTCATTTTTACGAGCGACAATATAAACGGGGTCGTCAAGCTGCGGAGTAGTGGCGTATTCTTCCGGTCGAAGAAATTTCTACCGATTCATTGTCAGCAATTCGATAGCTGATTTTGCCACCTGTCACGAACCACCCGTCTCCCCAAGCGCCTTAATGATTCCGCTCATCTCCCGTCGCACGTTTTCAGCATAAGCTTGATCCGCCAGCAACCGGCGATCTCATCGGCAATGGGCTTCGCCCGCACGTCGTTCTGAATGAATTCTCGAACTATGGCGTTTGCGACGAGATCGTCTTCGAAGGGAAAAGCACGAGTCGATCAGCATGAGATTTTGCCGATTTCTGTCGACTGGAGTCGCCGCTGATCCTGCCTGACGCGGGCGCGACGAGTACGGCCCAGAAGCGCTGAACATTCGAATCGGCGGAGGATCGCTAATGGAGTTGGTTAACGAGTACGCAGCCATCGTTCGCTGGTTTGCCAACCCAGAGAGCTACCCGCATCGCCCTGATCGGGTCGAGCACGTGGAGACGCACATCTCGCATGTTTTCCTGGCGGGATCGTATGTCTACAAACTGAAAAAGCCCGTCAAACACGATTTTCTCGACTTCTCCACGCTTGGCGCACGCGAGCACGCCTGCCGCGAAGAGATCAGGCTCAATCGTCGTCTTGCACCGGATACTTACCTGGATGTCGTGCCGGTCGTGCGCGGGGATAACGGCGATTTGAGCTTGCGCGGCGCAGGGGAAACCGTCGATTGGCTGGTCGAGATGCGGCGCCTGCCGACGGAGCTTAGCCTCGACACGCTTCACCGCCGGAACGAGCTTCGCCCCGAGCATATCGACCGGCTCGCCGCCACTTTGGTCCGGTTCTATAAAGATCTGCCACCGCTGCGGTTGACGCCCGAGAAGCACCGCCAGCGTTATCTGTCGCACATTCGCGGCAACCTGCGGAGTTGCTGGCCGCGGGGCACCATTTGCCGCGGGGAATGGCTGAGCGCGTGCACGGCTTTCAGCTTCAGCTCTTGGGGCTGCAGCCCAACATCCTTGACGATCGCGTCCGCGCCGGCCGCGTTATCGATGGACACGGGGACTTGCGGTCGGAGCATATCTGCATGAGCGAACCCCTGGCGATTTTCGATTGCATCGAGTTCAATCCCGAATTCCGCACCATTGACGTCGCCGACGAACTGGCGTTTCTCGCCGCGGAATGCGACTTCCTGGGCGCCGATTGGGTCGGACCGCGGTTGCTGCAAATCTACCAGCAGCAGAGCAACGACCAACCAGCGGCTGAGCTGTGGGCTTTCTACAAGTCGTATCGCGCCTGTGTGCGGGCTAAAGTGGCCGCGTTGCGAGCCGGCCAGGTCCAGGGTGAACTCCAAGAAGCAGCCGCGAAGGAGGCCCAGCGGCACCTGGCTCTGGCCGACAAATACACCGCGCCGTGGTTGCAGCTGCTGGTGCTTGCCGTGGGAGGCCTGTCAGGGACTGGCAAAACCACGCTCGCCGCGGCGCTGACCGACGCTTTCGGCGCAGAGCTACTCCGCACCGATGTTCTGCGGCAAGCGCTGTTCGGCGCCGGTTCTCATGCCGCGGAGACGGACGGCGGCATCTATCGGCAGGAAGCCCGCGAGCAAGTTTATGCAGAGCTCTATCGCCGCGCGGCGGCGCTGCACGCGGACCGCATCTCTGTGGTGCTCGACGGCACGTTTGCCACGCTCGAACAACTGAACACCGCGCAGGCGTTGGCCGTCGATCCCAGGAGCAAATTCCTAGGGATCGAATGCGTGTGTCGGCCCGAGATTGCCCGTGAGCGAATCGGCCAGCGATTGGCCACGGCTAGCGACGCCTCGGATGCCCGGCCTGAGGTCGACGACATGCAGCGCATGCGCTGGCAAGCCTGGCCCGCGGATGTTGCGCAGGTCAGCGTCGATACGGAACAACCTCTGTCACAACAAGTCGAGCGGGTAATTGCTGCGCTCAGGGCCTCGGTGAAGTAGAGAAATTCCTGATGACGCAAAATTACCGTCAAACAACTACGCCAGGTTCCCGCCGCTCGCAACACACAGCGTCAAACTTACGCGCCGTATTAGCGCGGCGTTATACTCTCGCCAGTTGCGCTCGGAACTGTCGGTTCACTGGTGCCGGCGGCGTACGTGAGGAAAACGCAGGCAAGCGTTTTCGGCGCGGCTTTTCCGATTCGCTGCGAGGTCGATCCAGCGCGTTTCGCAGATGTTCGACCGGCGCCGATCCACCGCCTGCATGGTCTCCCTAATCATCTGATCATGAGAAGTACTGCCTCTGGGCGCGTATTTGAGGGTCATGGCCGGATCACCGCAGGCTTCATCAGGTCGGGACGCTTCTACACGCGGGCGGAGGCTGCCGCGACTCTCAGCACTCTGTTTACGCGCGCGAACGGGAGAGCACCGCGCCAAAATCGCCTCGTCTGGGATCGATTGGCTTGAATCAGTACGAATTGGAGAGACAATCCCAGACTCAACCTCAGTCAATACAGGAGATAGTGGTCATGCCAAAAGATATTCTCGTTCATGTAGATCATGCTGAACAGTCCAACGCGCCTCTGGAGGCTGCGGTGCATCTTGCTGAGCGCTTCAATGCACATCTTGGCGGGGTCCATGTGACCTCGTTGTATCACTACGTGGCTGCTCATGATGTTTGGGTAGCAGGGCTGTGGGAGGCGTGCAAAGACGAACTGCGCGCGGCGGCCGACAGTGCGCAGGAGCGGTTCAAGAGTGCGACAGCGCGCGCGGGCGTTCTTGGCGAGTGGCATCATGTCGACGGTGATCCGGCGACGACGATCATCGATTACGGCCGCGTGGTGGATCTCATCGTGTTAGGTCAGCCGACGGAGAATGCGCCTCCCATAACACGCGAGATCGCGGACAAAATACCGCTGGCGGCAGGCAGGCCGGTGCTCTTTGTTCCAGGGGCTTGGTCCGGGTCATTGGGCAAGCGCGTGCTGGTCGCTTGGAATAATAGCCGGGAGGCGGCGCGGGCGGCCAATGATGCGCTCCCACTGCTCAGTGGTGCGGATCAGGTCATCGTCATGGCGGTTGATCCCCCCGCGGACGATGTCGCTCGCGAAGACGGTGAGAATGATATCCCCAGCGCTGACATCACCCTGCACCTGGCGCGTCACGGTGTCGAGGCTGAGGCGGCGCGCGCTACGGAATTTGCTCAGTTCGTCGGCGAGAGACTGCTCGAGCAGGCGGAGCGTCAGCACGCCGACCTCATAGTGATGGGGGCTTACGGGCACTCGCGGCTGAAGGAGATCATGCTCGGTGGCGCCACCCGGCACATGCTCAAGCATGCGAAGGTGCCGGTGTTGATGTCTCACTAGCAGGCTTTGGCAAGCTAAATCGACATTGGAACCGCAGTCAGGCAAGCATGGGCTTTGGCAACAAGTTGCCAAGCTCAGGGTGCGCGACCGTCTCCAGTCCGGGAGAGGATTTCGCGGCGATGATGAACCATGAGACAAGCCACTGCTTAGCGCGAGAATCATTGGTTGCCGCGTGCCTTCAAATTACGGTACCAAGGATGCTACTGGAGAAAACCTATGAAGTTTACTATCAACGTCGACTGCACCCCGGAAGAAGCGCGGGAGTTCATCGGCCTTCCCATTGTCGCACCGATGCAGGAGCGCTTGATGAAAGATCTGGAGAAACGCATGCGCGGCAACATTCAGGATCTCGATGCCGAGACCCTTATCCGCACCTGGTTACCGGCGACCATCCAGAGCCTGGGTGAGTTGCAGAAAGTGTTCTGGAAACAGATGGGCACGACCCAGCCGAAATCGTCCAAGGATTAAGGCTGGCGGGCAACGTGGCTGCAAGGGAGCATAGCCGTTCGCCAGCAACTTGGAACGGAAGCCGAAGCGTTACGCCTGGCGTTTGAAGGCTGAGGAGTTCGGTTAAGTATGGTTTAACTGTCTTTACTGACTACACAATGCTGTGAAAGCTGATTTCCTCTTTTCTTGACACACGAAATAGCCCCCGCAAGGCAGGGGCTTGCTCGTTCTTGGAGATAGCCCTTAAGAAGACTTCCCGGACGTAGGCGCCTTCTTGGTGCTGCTGGCCGCCGCCTTCTTGGTCGTTCGCTCGGCAGCGTCACTGCCTTCTTGTGCGGCGGCATGAGTCGCCCCCTCAACTTCGTCCTTGGCTTTTTTGCCCTTCTGTAATTGCTCGCCGTATTCTTCCAAGGCCTGGGATACGATATCCACCGCCTTAGTCACACTGTTTGCATACTTTTGACCATACTGCCTTACCAGATCAGCCTGAATAGAGGCGATCTCTTGAGGGTCTCTTTTCTGGCCGATAAGCTGCATCTGATTACGGGCCGCCTCCACCGCTTGCTGAAACTGTTCGCGTTGAACCCCGGCTAGCTGTTGCATGACCTTGAATTGAGTGCCGGCCAGTCCGCGCATCGCTTCCGACATGGAGCGGTTCGCCTCTTGAGCCTGCTTTACGAATTGTGAGCTGTCTTTATCGCCCATGACTAATTACCCCCTAAGAAGGTAGCCTTTGATTCACAATTAACCGTGCCCGTCTAAATCCGCGAGCGGCATAGTGACGTATCACGTTTCATGCCACAGCGTTCCACCGTCGATAGATGGGCACGCCGTGCGAGCGAGGTTCTAGTCTATTGGCGGCTCAGAGATCAGCGGAGTTGTCACGCGAAGTCGTTGATCAAAATACTCGAAAAGGCTGTCCAGACGATCTAGTCGCGCGGCGTGGCACACATGGCCAGATATAGTCGCCTTTCTGTCAGTGTCTCAAGATATGTTAGTAACGACGCGGAGCACCCTTAAACACGGGAATGTAGCGAAGTAAAGACGGCTCTTTTTGTAAAATTTACACGGCCACACATTCGCAGCTCTACCGGAAAAAGTCATTGCGTCTCCGACTTACGCACGCAATGTTCAAATAGCGTGACGCGCTCTCGACCGAGCGTTGCTGCTCCGACGGAGCGTCAATGGACCGTTCAGCCGAATAATTCCGGCAGGTCTACCGAGGAACGTCTGCCCAGAAGACGGAAATTATAGCGAAGCCAAGCGTCCGCCTGTTTTCGGCCGCGGTCTCGCAGCGACGACAGGAAAGCAGCATCATTATCAGCTTTGCTGACCCCGCTCTGCTCAGAGAGAAACTGGTCTGCCTCGATCAAGTGAATCTTGAGGCGCCGCAGCCGGCGCTCTAAGCGACCCACGGCAAAGAGATGACGGTCGACGTATTTTTTGGCTTGTACGATCGCGTGCATCTCGCGTACAAACGATGTACCAAAGCTCAACTCCGCAGTGCGATGCCGAATTCCGGACACGGAAGTCGGCAGAGCGGGCCGGCTGAGCGGATGCAGAAGAACGGCGACTATATCCGAGGAGTCACAGTTGTAGAACAGCGGAAAGAGCGCCGGATTGCCGGCATAGCCGCCATCCCAGTACGCTTCACCGTCGATGACGATGGCATGGCGCCATGACGGCAGCCGAGTTGAGGCGAGCAAGGCATCTGCGGTCAACTCCCTGGCTGTAAACAAACGCAGCTTTGCGGTTCGTACCTGTGTGGCGGCGATATAAAGCTTGAGTGGACACTCCGCTCGTAGCTGCTCAAAATCGATCAGTGCAGCGACGGCATCTCTTAGCGGATCAAGGTTCAAGGGATTGAGCTCGTGGGGCGAAAAGATGCGCGTCAGCGCGACTGCGCCTTCCAGAGTGAGGCTCCGTTCCATGCTACGAGCCTTCGTGCCGGGCCGGTTTGGTACATTGGTGCCGATTCGGCCCCAAAGATCCGCCAGTACTCGCCGCACGCCGTCGCGGCCGTCGATAGTCACTCCGTAAGCCAAAGCCGCGGCATTGATGGCCCCGCTGCTGGTCCCGCTGATCCCCTCGATCACCAGGCATTCGTCTTCCAGCAGACGATCCAGGACTCCCCAGGTGAACGCACCATGCGCGCCGCCTCCCTGCAGAGCCAGATTGATCACCTTCTGTTTTTTTGATCGCATAGCCGATAATTCCTTGCTGCTGCATACGTGACATCGCCGGCCAAGTGAAACCTGTGTCGCAGGTACCTTTATGATAAGTCCGTCTGGACTTCTCAGAGCACGCAGAAAAAACGTAGCTTTTGCTTGGGTTCATTTTCAATGACTTATGGTCATCGAAAATGGCGGCACTGCCAACGGCTTCGCTCCTGCTTTGTCGCGCAGCCCGGCCATGCCGTTGCTGGCATGGGCGTTTGCCGCGGTGCTGCTCATCCTTGTACCGCAGCAACCTCTGCCCTGCGGACATCACCCAGTAGGCAAAGGAGGCTCAGGATGTAACACGTTCAATGTATGACGCCATGAAAGGCGTAGCCCAAGTTCAAGTCAATATCCCTGCAGCGGTTAGGTGAAGTACAGAAACGTATGGTTCTGCAGATTCGTGAGGCCGCCAACGATCAGTTGCGGCCTGTTAACCGAGTACGCGATTCGCGCGAATCCCCCACCGGCGGCTCGTGCCGAGTCGTGTCCAGAAACGCTGGAAGTCTCGCGCGCTACCTTCAAACGCAACCTGAACCACTTGGGGGGCTGCTTGGCCGCCCTGTTCGCGCTTCTGTGCTGCTCGACAGTGGCGTCACATGCCGTTATTGCCCGAGCGGCTTACTGATGTATGATTGTTCGCGGAGGGGTTTATGCAAAAAAACGGTTTCGTGATGGCGCTGCTGAAAAGCAGGCGGGCCTGACGGCGTCATGAACTTTCGGCAAAATAAAAAAGATGCACTGCATCAGGTGCAGGTCATTCTGTGCGACCTGCGCATACCACCCATGAGCGGTACCGTGTTCCTCGACCGCGTCACGCAACCGTATCCCGATACAATTCAGATTGTCTTGTCCAGCCATACCGGCTTGACGTCACTTAAGTATGCGATCAACCCAGGGTGATACATCGCTGTTGCACTAAGCCCTCTGATAACAATGACTTGCGCGACAATATACGCGACGCCTTCCGCCACTACCGGCCAAAAGCGGGAGGTTGGAGAGGTGTCTGCTGCCGGTGCGCCGCCGCTAGTAGCGGAACCTCGGATGGCTCACAATCGATCAGCCCCCCGAAAGCAGTCAAACAGCTGGCTGTTGATCGTTGTACTCGCTACCATATTGTTTCTTCTGCTCGTATAAATAGTATAAATAGGGTCAGACACGAGTTCTGCTACACTGCACGCTGACTAGAACGATGACTTATGGCCCGCCTTCCCCGATTCTTTGTTCCTGGTCAGCCGCTGCACGCGATTCAGCGCGGCAACAATCGCGAAGCTATCTTCGCGGCACCGGAAGACTACGCGCGCTTCCTGGAATTCCTGCACGATGGCGTCAAGCGTTACGCCTGCGCAATTCATGCCTATGTGCTGATGACCAACCATTTTCATCTGCTCGTCACTCCGGCTAAGGCAGACAGTCTGTCTAAACTCTTTCAGTCGGTTGGCCGCCGCTACGTGCAGTATTTCAATTTCACGTACAAGAGGAGCGGGACGCTGTGGGAAGGCCGGTATCGGGCAGCTGTTATCGACGCCGAACACTACCTTTTAACCTGCATGCGCTACATTGAACTGAACCCGGTGCGGGCGGACATGGTTGAACATCCCGCCGATTATCCCTACTCCAGCTACGTGGCCAATGCGCAGGGTAAGGCGGACCCTCTCATCGCGCCTCATTCCATATACCGGCGCTTAGCCAAAAGCGACGTAACACGGCAGGCCGCGTATCGGCAGTTGTTCCGCGCGCATCTGTCGCACGTCGATCTTGAATCCATCCGTGACACCCTGCACAAGGGCTGGGCGCTCGGCAACCCTCGTTTTCGGGCGAAGATCGAAACCCTTTCGGGTCGCCGCGCCGCGCCTTTGCCAAAAGGCAGGCCAAGGCGTAGATAACCGTGTCTGACCCTAATTATCGACCCTAATTATCCTAATTATCACCGTGTCTGACCGTAATTATCCTACACTTCACTCACGCAAACCTTTTGTCCGTACGACAGCTTGAGTTAATCATCTCTAAAGCCAGTTGCGCAGCCTTGTATGACCCGCCCGCTTCACCAAGTGCTTTATTTGCTCCGCTCATCTCCCGCCGCATGTTCTGAGCATAAGCTTGATCCGTCAACAGCCGCCCGATCTCGTCGGTGATCGGCTTTGCTTGTACGTCGTTCTGGATGAATTCCCGCACCACGCTTTTGCCGGCGACGATGTTCGCGAGGCCGATGTGCTTAACGGTGACCAGCCGCCGCGCGATCCAGTAGCTCAGCCAAGATACTTTGTAGATGATTACCATCGGCGTGCCCATCAGCGCGATCTGCAAGGTAGCCGTGCCGGAAGCGGTGACGATCGCGTCGCACACTAAAGTGACGTCGTAGAGGCTTTGATTTTCCAGGATCGTTATCGGCAGCGTGGCGTCATCCAGATAGCCTTCGATCAGGCCGCGATCTAGCCCTGGCGCCACTGGCAGCACGAACTGCGCGTCGGGGAAACGTGCGCGCAGCAGGGTCGCGCTCTCTACCATCACCGGCATGAGTCGCGTGATTTCGCTCACGCGGCTGCCAGGAAACAGCCCGATTGTTTTACTGTTCGAATCGAGTCCGAAACAACCCAGCGCCTCCGTGCGTGTCATCGTCGGCCGGGCTTCGTCCACCAGCGGATGGCCCACGAAACGCACTGGTACGCCGGCCTCCTCGTAGAAGTGCGCCTCGAACGCGAATACCACCGCCATCATGTCCACCCGCCGGCCGATTTTTTTCACGCGCCCCGGCCGCCACGCCCACACCTGCGGGCTGACGTAATACAACACCTTCACACCCGCTTTCTTGGCCGTGGCCGCGAGACGTAAGTTAAATTCGGGATAATCGATGAGGATCAATAAATCCGGTCGCCGCGTTTCGAGGATGCCCTGCAACTTGCGCAGTGCCGCTTTGATTTCGCGATAATGTACGAGGATTTCAACAATGCCCACCACGGCGAGCCGGCTGGAATCGATCAGGATCTCCACGCCGGCCGCGCGCATACAGCCCGCGCCCATGCCGTAGCAGCGCACGTCGCGGCGCAGGTCACGCAAGGCGCGGACGAGGTTCGCCGCGTGCAGATCGCCGGACGCCTCGCCGGCGACCAGCATGATGTCCCAGCCCGCCTCGCGGTCAGCCAACGAGCGCCTCTTTAACCTCGGCGACGATGGTGCGGACTGACGGTTCGTCGAGCTCCGGATACATCGGCAGCGACAGGCATTGCGCGCTGACCCGTTCGGTGACCGGCAGCTCCCGCGCACGATATTCTCCAGCGAACGCGAGCTGGCGGTGCAGGGGAATCGGATAATAAATCGCGCTGGCGATGCCGGCGCTCTGCAGGCGCGACATGATGCGGTCACGGTGTGGCGAGAGAATGGTGTACTGGTGGTAGACGTGGCGCGCGTTGTCGGTTTCCAGCGGCGTCTGCACCGCGCCATCCAGCAGTTCAGTGTACCAGCGCGCGACCTGCCGGCGCTGGTCGTTGTACTGGTCGATGTGTTTGAGCTTGGCGCGCAGCACGACCGCCTGCAACTCGTCGAGTCGGCTGTTATAGCCAATTACATCATGGTGATAGCGCACCTTGCTGCCATGATTACGCAGCATGCGAAACTGCGTCGCAAGTTCGTCGGAATCGGCCGAGATCAAGCCGCCGTCACCGTAACAGCCGAGGTTCTTGCTGGGGAAAAAGCTGAACGCGCCGCTGACGCCGACGCTGCCCGTCTGGCGGCCGGCTATGGTGGCGCCGAACGACTGCGCGCAATCCTCGATCAAGGTGAGTTTGTGCTGCTCGCACAACGGCATCAGGCGGCTTAAGTCCGCGGGCATGCCGAACAGATGCACCGGCAGCACCGCCCGCGTCGCGGGGGTGATTAACGCCTCGACACTTCGCGGGTCGATGTTGAAGGTGAGTGGATCGATGTCCGCGAACACCGGCCGGGCGTCCACATAGCGGATGGCCTCGGCGGTGGCGATAAAAGTGAAAGCGCTGGTGATCACCTCGTCGCCCGGACCGATGCCCGCCGCGCGCAAGGCCAGATGCAGGGCGTCGGTGCCCGACGCACAGGCCACCGCGTGTGCAACACCCAGATAAGCTGCCGCCTCCTGCTCGAAGGCCGTGACGTTGGGACCGAGTATGAATTGCGTATCGCGCAACGCCCGCAGAATGCCGGCGTCGATTTCTTCCTTCAGCGCCTGATACTGCGGCTTCAGGTCAACCATGGGGATCATGCGATATTCCTGGTGTCATTGCGAATGTAGCCGCGCGCGACCTAAGCCATCTGGACAGCGTACACCGGGTCCCGAGCAGGCGAGGGATCTTGCCCGCGTGCGCTTAGGCCGCACCCTGCGATTGCTAATCAGCAGCGGCCGGTTACCATATCCGTAATGCGGATCGCGGTCTCCAGCGCGCGCTTGCCGTCTGCTCCGGATACTACCGGCTCCGTATCGTCGCGGATCGCCTTCAGGAACAACTCGATTTCGGTCTTCAGCGCGTCGCCGTCTTCATATTGAAATTGTTCGCTTTCGATCTCGGCCACGCCCGGAAACATCTCGCCGGCGCCCTTGCGGTGCACGGACAGAGTACGATCCTGAAAATCGATGGAGATATAAGCATCGTGCTGGAACACCCGCATCTTGCGTTCCACCTTGGTGCTGACCCGGCTGGCGGTAACATTCGCCACGCAGCCATTCTCGAATACCAGTCGCGCGTTGGCGATGTCCACGGCGCCGGACAGCACGGGCACGCCGCTGGCATCGACACGCGCGAGGTCCGAGCGCACGATGTTCATGATAATGTCGATGTCGTGGATCATCAGGTCCAGCACCACGCTCACGTCGGTGCCGCGCGGCTTGTAAGGCGCGAGCCGGTGCGACTCGATGAACAGGGGCCGCTCCAGCACCTGATCGAGGTTCAGGATCGCGCTGTTGAAACGCTCCAGATGCCCGACCTGCAATACGCGGCAATGTGCACCCGCAAGCTCGATCAGCGCCTGCGCCTCGGCGACCGTCGCCGTCATCGGCTTTTCGATCAGCACATGACTGCCGTGCGCGAGAAACGCTGCCGCCACTTCATAATGCAGGCCGGTCGGCACTACAATACTGACCGCGTCAACGCGCCCGAGCAGATCACGATAGTCGTACCTGGCCTCCACGCCGTGCTCCGCGGCCACCGCGTCGGCGGCCATCGTATCGATATCGACCACGGCGAGCAGCCGGCTATCAGCAAGTTGCGCGTACTTCTGAGCGTGAAATCTGCCGAGATAGCCGACGCCTACGACGGCGGTTGTGATTGGCGGCATGCTTGATTGATGTTTTGACGTGACGCGAGTATAGGCACTAAAGCCGTTGACCGAAACCCGAAGGCCGTTGATCAAAATCCCAAAGCCAAGAACAGGCGAACCGGTGATTGTCCCCGCATCCGTTGCCGCAATCTTGTTAAAGCCTTTAAGCTCGGGCTGCGCTCGCCCGTGACTGGATCGCGCGCCCTCATCGCCGGTGTGGACGAAGCGGGGCGCGGTCCGCTGGCTGGGCCCGTATACGCCGCCGCGGTGATTCTGCATCCACGGCGACCGATCCGCGGGCTGGCCGATTCCAAGCTCCTGACTCCGCAAGTTCGCGCCGAGCTTGCCGCACTGATCCAGCAACGCGCGTTGGCCTGGGCGGTGGCGAGCGCGGACGTCGAAGAAATCGAGATTCACAATATCCTCGGCGCCACCATGCTCGCGATGCGGCGTGCGGTGAGTTCGCTTTTGATCGCCCCCGGGCACAGTCTGATCGACGGTAACCGCTGTCCGCCGCTACCGTGTCCGGCGAGCGCCGTGGTGGGTGGTGACGCAAGCGTGCCCGCCATCAGCGCGGCCTCGATCCTGGCCAAAGTCACGCGCGACCGCGAGATGCGCGTGCTGGGTGCTCATTATTCAGTTTATGGCTTCGCCGCCAACAAGGGCTACGGCACGTCGCTGCATCTGGCGGCGCTCAAGAGGCATGGGCCGTGCGCGTGTCATCGACGCGGATTCGCGCCGGTACGACGGATGCTCGAGGCTCATGCTTATAGCCGGGGTTATATCCAGGGCGAGTGATATCCAGGGCGGGCAGCATCCAGGGGCGTATCATAATCGGGGCCACGGAAGAGGCATCAAGGCGTCGGCCGGAGCCGCTGCGCGTGCTTTGCTCACCTGTCAAACCTGGCCATAACGGGTAATCAATATCTGAGACATGACAGCAGATTTCGTACATTTACACCTGCACACCGAGTACTCGCTCACCGACGGTCTGGTGAGAGTGGGCCCGCTGATGGACGCGGTGCGCGACGCCGCCATGCCGGCGGTGGCGCTCACCGATTACAGTAACCTGTTCGCGCTGGTGAAGTTTTACCGCGCCGCCGTTGCCCGCGGCATCAAGCCTATCATTGGCGTGGACACCCTGATTGCGGGCGAGGGCAATGCGCCTGCCAGCCGGCTGGTGTTGCTGTGTCAGAACGATACCGGTTATCGGAACCTCACGCGTCTGGTCACGCGCGCGCATCTCGAAGGTCAAGCGGGCGGCGCGCCGCAATTGCAGCATGCGTGGCTGGCGGAGGCGAACGCCGGCCTGATCGCGCTTTCCGGCGGACGTTATGGCGATGTCGGCCGCGCGCTGCTGGCGGGCGAGGACGCTGCCGCGCAGACGTGTCTGGCGTTCTGGCGAGAGTATTTCCCCGCTCGCTTCTATCTCGAATTGAACCGCACCGGCCGCGACGACGAGGAGCGTTATCTGGCCGCGGCCGTCGAACTGGCCGTAACCAGCGGCACCCCGGTGGTAGCGACCAACGACGTGCGGTTCTTAAAGCGCGAGGAATTCGACGTACACGAGGCGCGCGTGTGCATCCGCGATGGACGGGTCCTGAACGATCCGCGCCGGCCGCACCAGTACAGCGAACAGCAGTATCTGCGCACGCCAGAGGAGATGTCGGAACTTTTCAGGGACCTACCCGAGGCGCTTGAGAATTCGGTGGAGATCGCCAGGCGTTGCAGCCTGTCGCTGCAATTCGGCCAGAACGTGTTACCTGAGTTTCCGACACCCGCGGGCATGACCGCGGACGAATATTTCACGACTCAGGCGCGCGAAGGTTTGACGGCTCGTTTGCGCACGCTGCCGGCAGGGTTTGACGAGGCGCGCGCCGCGCCTTACCGGGAGCGGCTGGAGACGGAGCTCAAAATTATCTTAAGCATGCGTTACCCCGGTTACTTTCTGATCGTCGCGGACTTTATCCGCTGGGCCAGAGAAAACGGCGTGCCCGTAGGCCCCGGCCGCGGTTCAGGCGCGGGGTCGCTCGTGGCGTACGCGCTGGGCATTACCGATCTGGATCCCATTCATTACGACCTGTTGTTCGAGAGGTTTCTGAATCCCGAGCGCGTGTCCATGCCGGACTTCGACATCGACTTCTGCATGGACGGCCGCGACCGCGTGATCGATTACGTCGCCGAGCGCTACGGCCGCGATCGCGTGAGTCAGATCATTACCTATGGCCGCATGGCCGCGAAGGCGGTGGTGCGCGACGTGGGACGGGTGCTGGGTCATCCATACGGTTTCATCGACCGCGTCGCCAAACTGATCCCGTTCGAGATCGGCATGACTCTGGAGAAGGCGCTCAAGCAGGAACCCGAGCTGCGCCAGATGTACGACGACGAAGAAGACGTACACGCCATCATCGATATGGCGCGCGCGCTGGAGGGGCTGGCGCGCAACGCCGGCAAGCACGCCGGCGGGGTGGTGATCGCGCCCTCACGATTGACGGATTTCACGCCGCTTTACTGCGAGCCGGGCGCGGGCAGCGTGGTCACGCAACTGGACAAGGACGATGTCGAGGCGATTGGTCTGGTCAAATTCGACTTTCTGGGTCTGCGCACCCTGACCATCATTGACCGCGCACTGGCCAACATCAACGCGCGAGCGGGCGGTGAGGCGGGTTTAAAAATCGATACGCTGCCGCTGGATGACGTGGCGACATTCGCCTTGCTCAAAAAGTGTCAGACCACCGCCGTGTTCCAGCTCGAATCGCGCGGCATGAAAGAGCTGATCAAGCGCCTGCAGCCGGACAGCTTCGAGGACATCATCGCGCTGGTGGCTCTGTTCCGTCCCGGCCCACTGCAATCCGGCATGGTCGACGATTTCATCGACCGCAAGCATGGGCGCGCAAAAGTCAATTATCCGCATCACGCGCTGGAGGTCATCCTCAAGCCCACCTACGGCGTAATCCTGTATCAGGAGCAGGTGATGCAAATTGCCCGGGAAATGGCTGGCTACACGCTGGGCGCGGCCGATCTGCTGCGCCGCGCGATGGGCAAGAAAAAAGCCTCGGAGATGGCCAAGCAGCGCGAGATCTTCGTAACCGGCAGCGTGGAGCGTGGCGTCAAGTCCGACACCGCCACCTACATCTTCGATTTGATGGAGAAGTTCGCGGGTTATGGTTTCAACAAATCGCATTCAGCAGCTTACGCGCTGCTGTCTTATCAGACCGCTTGGTTGAAGACGCATCATCCGGCCGCGTTTATGGCCGCCGTGCTGTCGGCGGACATGGACAACACCGACAAGGTCGTGAATTTGATCGAGGAGTGCCGGGGCCTGGGTCTTGAGGTGGTTCCGCCGGACATCAACAGATCCGTCTATGCGTTCACGGTGCACGACGACAAGACCATCCTCTATGGTCTAGGCGCGATCAAGGGCGTCGGTCAGGGTGTAATCGAGGCGCTGCTCGCGCAGCGCGAGGAGGCGGGTTTCGATTCCTTGAGCGCGCTATGCCGGCGCGCCGGTACACACAAGCTCAATCGGCGCGCGCTGGAGGCGCTGGTACGCGCGGGCAGCCTCGATGCCATCGGGCACAATCGCGCGACCCTGATGGCGCAGGTGCCCGATGCCCTGCGGCTCGCCGAACAGCACAGCCGGGACGCGAGCGCGGGTCAGGTCGATCTGTTTGGTGCTGCGGCGACACCGCGCGAAGCGTTGATCGAGCTGCCAGGTTGGGGTGAGGATCAGCGTTTGAACGGCGAGAAGGAGACCCTTGGGCTTTATCTTACCGGGCACCCGATCAGCCGCTATGCAACGGAGCTTGCCAAAATCGCCAGACGACGCATCGGCGAGGTGGTATCCGAAAGCAGCTTCGAGGCGGACGCGGGTTACGGCCGACGCGAACAGCAGAGCGTGGTGCTTGCCGGTCTGGTCGTAAGCATCCGCACCCGCAACACACAGTCCGGACGCATGGCGTTCGTGACGCTGGACGACCGCAGTGGTCGCATCGAGGTCGGCGTGTTCACGGAAAATTATCGCCGCTACGCCAGCCTGTTGATCCCCGACAAAATCCTGATTGTCGAAGGCGTGCTTGGCTTCGACGAATATCGCGGTCAGATGAGAGTGCGCGCAAGTCAGCTTATGGATATCGACGAGGCGCGCGCCCGTTACGCGTGTGGGCTGGAGATTCATCTCGCACCTAGGCAGGACAACCTGTCCCTGATCGGCGACCTGCGTGACGCGCTGACGCCTTACCGCAATGGGCCGTGTCCGTTGCAGGTGGCATACATCAATGGCAGGGCGGCTGCCAGGCTCGCGCTGGGAGACGCCTGGAAGATCAATCCCAGCGACGCACTGCTGGCGCGGCTGCGCGGAATGCGGGGCATTGACAAGGTCGAGGTGGTTTACGCCTGACACAAGCGCGGCCGCCGCACGTCGCAGTCGCCCCGCGGTTGACTAAATGTGTCGAAAATGGCGTCAATATCTGCGAAACGGCCAGGGATATGTCAAAATGCGCGGCAACCCGTCGCGCGCCTCGTCGTCCGGCGCGGCCAGAATTCAAAAACAAAGTCCCGATAGCAAAGTACGCGTTATCAATAGACCTGACCAATGAAACCCGAATTCCTCGATTTTGAACAACCGATTGCCGAGCTTGAGGTCAAGATCGAGGAATTGCGCTACGTCGGCACCGATGCCGACGTCAACCTCAACGACGAAATCAAGCGTCTGGAGGACAAATGCCGGACCTTGACCGAATCGACCTTCGCCAGTCTCACGCCGTGGCAGGTCTCGCAGCTGGCGCGCCATCCGCGCAGGCCGTATACGCTTGACTACATCGCGGGTCTGCTCACCGATTTCGAGGAACTGCATGGTGACCGCGCGTTTGCCGACGACGCGGCGATGGTTGGCGGCATCGGCCGCTTCGAGGATCAGCCCGTCATGGTCATCGGTCATCAAAAAGGGCGCGATACCCGCGAGAAGATCCGCCGCAATTTCGGCATGCCACGCCCGGAAGGCTATCGCAAGGCGCTGCGCCTGATGCGCATGGCCGAGCGATTCGGATTGCCGGTGCTGACGTTTATCGACACGCCGGGAGCGTATCCGGGTGTAGGCGCCGAAGAGCGCGGGCAGAGCGAGGCGATCGCGCGCAATCTACAGGTCATGTCGGCACTGAAAGTCCCGATTATCTGCACGGTAATCGGCGAAGGCGGCTCGGGCGGCGCGCTGGCGGTGGGTGTCGGTGATCATCTGATGATGCTTGAATACAGCACGTATTCGGTGATATCGCCGGAAGGCTGCGCGTCGATACTTTGGCGCAGCTCTGATCGCGCCGCGGACGCCGCCGCGGCCATGGGCATCACCGCGCCGCGATTGAAACAATTGAAGCTGATCGACGAGATTGTCGAAGAACCGCTGGGCGGCGCGCACCGCAATGCCGAGATGGCGTGTCACCGGCTCAAGCGTGCTTTGCGTGCGAGTCTTGACCGCGCGCAAAGTGAAAATATCGACTCGTTGCTGGAACGCCGTTACCAGCGGCTGATGAGTTACGGTCAGTTCAAGGCTTAGCCTCGCTGGGCGCTGATGCAATATGCTGGCGACATGGGTTGCCATCGCCATTGACCGCGTGAGGAAATAATCATGTCCACCCTGGAAAAGATCGTGTTGATAACGCCGCAGGAATATCTGGAGGGTGAGCAATACAGTGACGTTAGGCACGAATACGTGGCGGGCCATGTGTACGCAATGGTCGGCGCGAGCAGAGCGCACAATCTGATTGCGGGTAATTTTCACGCGACCTTACACCCTCACTTGCGCGGGAAACCGTGCCGGGTCTTTATCTCTGACATGAAAGTGCATCTTGCGGATGCCTTTTACTATCCGGATGTCATGGTGGCTTGTGATTCGGCGGATCGCCACGATTACTACTGCGAGCGCCCGCAGCTAATCGTTGAAGTGATCTCGCCCTCGACCGAGGCCCGCGACGCACTGGAAAAGCGGGTTGCGTATCAGTCGCTGGAAAGCCTGCACGAATATTTGCTGGTAGCGCAGGATAAAATGGAAGTGCGCATCTACCGGCGCGCCAATGAGGATTGGGAACTCGAAACTTGCACCGAGAACGATCACGTGCGGCTAACGTCGGTGGGGCTGGAGATTCCGATCGAACAGGTTTATGAAGACGTTTGGTCCTGAGCACCAGTCTGTCTCTTGTTACTAGCTGCGGCTCACTTTTACATCGCGCGGCGTTTTCCAGGTCTTCCAAATTCGTTTACGTACTCATTGTGAGGACCAACAAGCGAGCGGCCGCAATGCGCTCTAAACCTGCCGCGCCGAATACGTCGCGGAGCGCGGGCGGCGTGTAAGCGGTCAGACGGCCGTGGCGTTCACTCCCAAAGCGTTGCGCGCACGGCTGGCTTCGCTGCCGGCCTCCGAGAGTTACCTGATCGCGTACAGTGGCGGGCTCGATTCCACCGTGCTGTTGTACGCGCTGGCCGAAATCGCGAACGGCTCGGAGTGCGCATCGCAGGCGGTACATGTTCATCATGCACTGCACCCGCAGGCCGATAACTGGTCGGAACATTGCGAGACCGTGTGCGCGCGGCTCGGCATACCGTTCACCATGATTCGCGTCGATGCCAGTGCAAAGCGCGGCGAAAGCCCGGAAGCGGCGGCGCGCGCAGCGCGGTACGGCGCGCTGCGAATCCTGATCGAACCCGGTACATGTCTGCTGACAGCGCACCATCAGGACGATCAGGCGGAAACCATGCTGTTGCAGCTTTTGCGCGGCGCAGGACCTGCGGGTCTTGCGGCGATGCCGGAAGTTACCGCCTTCGGTGAAGGCTGGCACGCGCGGCCGTTGCTGCAATTCACGCGCGCTGAACTGACCGTTTATGCTGTGGCCAGAGGTTTGCACTGGATTGACGATACCGGCAACCGCAGCATGGATTTCGACCGTAATTTCATCCGCCACGAAATATTTCCGACTTTAAGCTCGCGCTGGCCGGCATGTGCGCGCACGTTAGCGCGCGCGGCGAGCTTGCAGGTCGAAGCTTCGATCCTACTCGGAGAACTCGCACATCAGGATCTTGCGGAACTCGCGGGCAGCCGCGCTGATACATTGTCCGTTAATGCACTGCGCACGTTTTCGAAAGTCCGTCAGCGCAATGCAATCCGTCACTGGCTGCTCGGCCTGCGCTTGTCACTGCCGACGCAATCCCCGCTCGAACACGTGCTGACCGACGCAGTCAACGCGCGCGCTGATTGCTCGCCTCTGATCGCATGGCGCGGCGTCGAAGTACGCCGCTACCGCGACGATCTTTATGCGATGCCGCCGCTTGCCCCGCACGATCCAAACCAGGTGCTGGCCTGGGACGTGCGCGAACCGCTGCAGATTCCGCACTTGAATGTCACCCTCGAAGCTTCGCTATTCGAATCATCGGGCATCACGAACGCGGCAAACCGCCCGGACATCACGGTCCGCTTCCGGCGCGGCGGCGAACGCTGCCGCCCGCGCGGACGCCTCCAACATCACGATCTCAAGAAACTACTGCAGGAAGCCGGCGTGCCGCCGTGGGAGCGAGACCGGATTCCGCTGGTTTATGTCGGGGAACGTATGGTAGCCGTATTCGCTTTATGGGCTTGCGCATAGGTCACCGCCAGTCCCTTACATCCATTGAGCACTTGCGTGCCCGCAAGCTCCGGCCGGCATGCTGAAACACCTGTCATACGCGCTCTAATCACCGACAGCCGCATGAATCGATGGACGGGCGGCGGCTGCCGTAATCTTCATTTGGATTATTCTTCGTAGCGTTCTAACCAGCGATCTGACTGAAGACGCTACGGAGGCCGTAATGCAAAAGTACGTGCTGAAGAATAAAATCCGCGCGCTGCTTTTAGCGATTTCCTGTCTGGGAACCGCGCCGGTTGCCTCAGTCTATGCCGCTGACGAGTCGTTTGTTGCACACACCCCTAACGTACTTGTTACGCCGGATAATCTGCCGGTATTGATTTGGGATGATCCGGGGGTCGACACCGAGATCGATCCCTCCGATCTCAACACGCTCGAATTATGCACACCCGGCGCCTGTCCGCAGGAAGCGCTCGATGCCGGCGCCGCTTATTACCAGATTACAGATACTCTGATGCTTATTACGACGCGCAATGCCGGCTTGTCGGAACGTCGAGTAAAACCCCTTCTTCTCTCGCTGAGTCGAGTGATGCTTCCACCAGTCCAGGTATCGCCGCGGTCGAACCCGATCCAAGGGAGACGGACGCGAGTGTGCCAGTGAAGGCCGGTCCGCTGGTCGGTGCGACGCCAGGCGCGTTTCAGGTTCTGCCTTCCGGCGCGTCCACGTATCGCATCCCGATCAACATCCCGCCCGGCACCGCGGGCACGCAGCCTCAGGTCGGCATTTCCTACAACAGCCAGGGCGGTAATGGTCTGCTCGGCATCGGCTGGTCCGTGGAGGGCATGTCCGCCATCACACGCTGTCCACAGACGTTCGCGCAGGACGATAATTTCGCGGGCATCACCTACACCGCCACGGATCGCTTTTGTCTGGGCCGAGGCGAAAGGCCAGGAATCCGCCAGACTGCTTAAGGTCAAGGAGACCTTCGGCGCTGCGGGTATTTCGGTCGAAATCGGCGCCGATGGCCCCACTCTGTTATGGGACAAGTTCATCGGACTGGTCGCGAACAGCTCACTGTGCGCACTGTTGCGATCGCCGATGGGCGTGGTACAACAAGACGAAGACTGCTGGTCGCTCTACACCGCGGTATTCAACGAGGCCGTTGCCGCGGGGCGTGCGGCAGGCATTTCGATACCCGCGCAGAAGGCAGAGGCACGGCTCGCGCGTGCGCGAACATCGCCGCCGATGGTGATGCCCTCCATGGCTGTCGATCTGATAGCGGGCAATCGCCTGGAGTTGCCGTGGCTGGGTGGGCGAGTCAGGGAGCTTGGAAGGGAACACGGAATCCCTACGCCAGCGAATGATTTCATTTGGGCTGCGTTGAAGCCGTTTTTGTCTGGTGGGGCAGCAGCACGGTAAGGCCGCTCATTCGTTGCCGGGTGAGGCTGGCACTTGCTAGAAGCGCCGTGTTGAATTCTATGCACCTCACTTCTAACCAGGGAAAAACGAGCGGAGAATGGCACCTATTCGCGCGATGCACACTCGCAACAGCAACGCCATACGATATGAGCAGCAACAAGGCGGGGCCGCTGCCGTGACCGCCAGTAATCTTACGGGGTAATATCAGCGCCTATACGATTGTTTGAAATGGAAGATCAAAGACATGTCTCGTAAAGAACCAGGTTTCGCGGAGCGCCTGCAGACGGCGGCCAAGGCTAAGCAAGCCCAGTTGGAAAAGATACGCGCAACGGCGCTGGCTAACGACGCACAGTCCGCCGAGCGACAGGCCGCACGGGTGGAAACGGAGAGCGCGCGCCAAATCCACACGGCCGAGCGCAAATCGGCGAACCGGGTCACCGCCGAACGGCGAAACGCAGAACGCGCGGCTGAGAAAGCCGAGCAAGCACGCGCTGTCGCGGAAGAAAAGGCGCGCAAGGAAGCCGCGCGCGTTGCCCAAGTGGAGGCCGATGCAGCGCTTAAAAGGGATCAGAAAGCCGCGCGCGACTCCAAATACGCCGCGCGCAAAGCGCGCCAGAGATAAGCAGGGTGGAACTGTTCGGCATCGCAAAATAATTCAATAAACCGGTCCCACCGACAACCAACGAGCGGCAGCTTTCGGGGAACGGGACCGGCAGCGACGGGTCGGAACCGGCCGCCAAACGAGTAAGCCTGGCGACTGGGTTTGTCGTGCGGGTTTAACGGTGGCTCTTGCGGTACGGTTACTCCTTCGCCGCTCCAGGGCTTCCAGCCCGTTCAGCTCGGCCTTTGGCCTGGAGTTGAGCCATTCCATCACCTCGCCGCGCTGCCAGCCGATGGAGAACTCGCTGCCGATCTGGCGCGGCCGCGGGAACGACGCGTCGCGGCGCATCAGGCCGTAGATTGACTGCCTCGCCCGCCGACCGAGGAGCGTCAGCAGCGCGCTGAAGGTGAGAAGTCCGTGCTTATCCAAATCCCACGGGGGTCCGTGCGGTTGCGTCTTTCACGCCGGTGGGTGAGGAGCGGTCAACCGGCCGGCCGCTTCAGGCTGAACTACAGTCGCAAACAATGGACGCGAGCGCTTTGCGTCGCCCGTATAATTTGGACATGAAGTCGAACGACGCACCGGCGGCCCCCCCGAATCACACCCCGATGATGCATCGGCCGGATGTCCCTATGAAAATCGCAAGGGATTCTGCGCGACCTACACCAAAACCTATACCACTCGCGGAAGATTGCCGGTCCCGCAGTAGCCCCGCAATTCACGGGCTGAATGCTTGAACAACGAGAAAGCCACCGTCCGCCGTCGAAGAAAGCCGTCGCCTCGTTCCCAATTACTGTTTCTTGACTTGCAACTCCGACCAGCAATATGGCGTGTACACGAGGCCGACTAAATTTCCTTGCCTCAGTAGGTCCATGCGGACCGCGCGCAACGCGGATTCAACGGTATGGCCGTCATCCAGCCATGATGCAAAGAAACCTTCGGCGACGTCCATAGCTAAATCCTGATTGATTTTAACTTCGGTTCCAATGACACCGGAGGCATGCCCGGTACCGACAAAAGCCTCAAGATAGGATACCAACGTCTCCGGCTCGATGGCGAGAGAATGGCAAGCGTTGATGAAAACAAGCGGCCTCACCTCGTCCCAGATCCTTTTCTTCTGAGTGTCGGACCAGATCAGCGTCCACCCAATGAAATCCGCAGCGGTAATCGTCTCTCTTTCCCCAACAGCAAGCCAAGTATTGGGATCGGCAATGTGAACCCTCTCGCCGTGGCAGTAGAAGTAGACGAACGGTAGATCGTTGCCGAGCAGAGCCTCGATGGAGGCCCGGTCCTTTCCCTCCCGTAGCTGCGCATTTGGTAGTGCCTTGGTAAGCGTCTCGCGCAGCGTTTTTACGTGAGTCGTAAGTTTGTTGAGATCGACGCCAGTCTGAGTCTCACCGACCACGAACTCGCAATTCGGCGCGGCCGGAATCGTAAACGCCGGCTGGTCGACACGCGAGAGCTGCTCGATCGCGTACCGGTACCCCCAAAAGCCGAAAGGACAGAGCACGTCCCTAATGTGGGGACCATGCGGACAGTTGCGCGCTGATCCCTGGAACAACGGCTTACTACTATCCCATTGCACGACGAGTGGGCAGATAGTTGGCTTGATGCCCGAGGTCAAAGGTATTCCGTAGATGAAGCTCCATGGAAGTACGAAGCTCGAAGTACTGGGACGCATTATCTGGACCACGAAATCTTCAGGGTGCTCGCGCATGTCCCTTAATAGGTCGGGAGGCACCTGACCCGGGACTTGCGTGTACAGCCGCCAACCGAGGGGTGCAAACTGACGCAAGTCCTCCTCCAGCAGACTACGGTTGCGCCTCTTTTCCGTCGGCGCACGCGAACTGAGAGCCTTACGCAAGTCGCGGATCGTGGCTCCGACGTTGTCATCCTTCACTTCGATTGTGAATCCTTCGCCGCCGGCAGGTAACTTGCCGGGATGACGCAGGATGATCTGATGAGAGCCATTGCTGTTCGCATTTGTAAGGACGCTGATGCGCGAGCGTTCCGGGATGCTATCGAGTTGGGTCAGATCTTCGGACAGCGTGAAGTCAGTAGTAATCTTGAATCCACCTGGCTCGCCCACATGGGCGACGAGTTGCTGCGACTGAACAAGGATGTTGCGGTAGTAGTAGCCTATCCGGCAATTGACCGATCCGCGTATATCGGGATTGTCGGGCGCCCTGAGATAGAACGTTAGATAGCGACTACCGCCACGTGCGACGGCGGCGCCGCCGTTTCCCGGCAGGAAGAAACCGCCATGCGCAACACTCGGGAGCGAGAGCTCGAACTCCTTGGCACTGGCAGCGACGGCGAACTCTGTGCTGCTGACCATGACGTCTAGGTCAATGTCCTTTGGGAGCTTCTCGTCGGGCAAAGCGTCCGGCTTATTCACTTGGCTCTCGGCCGAGAGCTTGCCGATGTCGAGACGTAGGCGTACGACGCAGCCCGGCTCCAGCGATGATCGCGGGTCGTACAGGCGCCCGGTTGTGGCATCGAGTAGCGCCGCATTGGCGTAGCGCACCGGAAGTTCCATCATCGCATCGGGCGCAATGCGCACGGCCTCTGCTATCGGTTTTGCGGCCGCCTGCTTGCCCTTGGGGCCGGTGGTTACATCAAAAGACACTTTCTGGTTTTCGGCCAGTGTTTTGAAGCCTTTGGCCTGAATCGCGGAGAAATGCGCAAACAGATCGTCGCCTCCGTCA
>Ga0136621_1000003_pt1 | contig 75335 bp, 70 predicted proteins | sample AntDryUQ445A2306_FD_104673 | JGI IMG/M metagenome (GOLD analysis project Ga0136621, IMG submission 104673) | Polar desert sand microbial communities from Dry Valleys, Antarctica - metaG UQ445A (23.06) | ecosystem: Environmental > Terrestrial > Soil > Desert | place: Antarctica: Dry Valley...
GTCTTCTCGCTATTCAGGGTCTGAGACCAACTTCGACCGGGGGCCACATCGCGGTCCAACGAGCGGTCGCCGCACAGTTCGGCGATGACTTCAAAGAATTCGGGAGGATGCGTCGTCGACGCCATGAACAGGAGTATCCGAATGTCGACTCGCCGAGCGCGACCACAGACGACGCTGCCGAAATGATCGCCTTCGCACGTCACGCGATTGCGACCGCCAGAGATGCCCTGGCTTCGGGACGTCTCGGTGCGTGGTCAGGCTGATCTTCCGCCATGACCGGTTGAGAGACTCGAACCGCACGAGATGACTCTCCGCAATGGAGGACCTCGGAAACCGCCCTTTTGACTGTCAGCCCGAGCACCAAAAAACGAGTGGCTTCACTCGTTTCGAAGGGACGCGTACGTTTGTCATTGTGCGACCCGCCGTCACCATGCCCGGTTATCACCAGGGGCGCGAACCTGCGAACAAAGGAAAGAGATATCCGGCGGAGATCCTGACTCCGGAGGAGGTCCGGTCTCTGTTTGGTCAGATCTCGATCACGAGCTCGATCGGGCTTCGCAGCCGGGCTGTGATCACCGTCCTCTATCGCGCCGGTCTGCGGCACGCGGAGGCCCTGGCTCTCTTGGAAAAGACGTCGATCTGAGTGGAGGTGCAATCGCTGTGCTTCACGGCAAGGGTGACCGGCGTCGCACGGTCGGGATCGATCCAGGCGCTTGTGAAGTGATCCGGCTATGGATTGAGCGCCGCCGCCGGCTCGGTTTCGGCCCGGAGGTGCCCCTTTTCTGCACCCTGCAAGGCAGGCCGATGAAACAGTCCTACATGAAGCATCTGCTGCCCAGGTTGGCGCAGCAAGCCCGGATCGGGAAGAGAGTTCATGCTCATGGCCTCCGCCATACGCACGCATACGAGCTCATGATGGAGGGAGTCGAGATCCCCATCATCCAACGACAGCTCGGTCATGTCTCACTCGCCACAACCAGTGTCTATCTAAATCACATCGCGCCGCGTCAGGTGATAGAGACCATGCGTAAGCGCGATTGGACGCCGTGACCACTTCGGTGGATCAGCTCCGACATTCCGCCTCGCGTCCAACTCCGAAGCCCAATTAGTGTTCCCAACTTCCCGGTTCAGGCAAGGAGGGCCATGAAGACACTGATCACGGAGTTCATCAGCTCGGATAACGGCCAGGCACTCGAATGGGAGTTCGTCTCGACCGCGAAAGCCAAGACCGGCTCCCAGGTCTGCCGCTACGCCCGCGTCCGCTGAAGCACTAACTCCATCCAGGTGGTCACAGACAATCGGCTGTTGTGCTTCGTGGTTGTGTCCAAGTTTGATCCTGCCCCCTCTGGCCGCAGGGGTCATCCGCTCGGCTCGCCCCAACCTGGTTAGTTGCGGCTCTCAATGAGCTCGACGTGAGGTGGCGGGTACCGGGTGGACCGGCAGCCGGCGTGGCCATCCCCGGCGCATACACCTGAGTTCTTGCAGTCGATGATCTCGCTGACGTTTGTCACCACAGCTGGACGACTCGACATTTCTCTGTTGCCTGATGGCACCGCCGGTTTTGAGGATCTGGCGAGAGGCCAGTCGCAAGTGACCTTTCATGATCTCGGGTTCCGGTCGCAAGCCTCGATGACATCATCCGGTCGAAGGAGGCTGCAGGCCGCGAAAAGGATCTACTGGTCCTGCCTGCCCTGCGTGAACACCGACGCCGCCAGAGATAGGGCTGTCGTCAGAGGCGGAGCGGCGGGGCTGAAACGGCACACCATTAGCGCACGCGGTCGACCTTACGACGCTCGCAGCTGTTCCAAGCGAGTGGTGCTGTCGCCAAAGGTACCGAGCAGCGAAGGCACCAAATCAGGACTGTGCGATGGACCTCGGGGTCGAACTCATCGGGCAGGTTGGTAGTTCTGGCCTCCGACGTTGCCGGTCAGGGTTCCCAGATCGAATTAGTCGTCGGCGACGCCGGTACGCGTATTTGCGGACAGAATCGTCCGCAGGTGGAACCTGATCGTTCCCAAGCTTGACGTTTTCTTGAGTATTCGGAGCGGCTGCCCTGACTGCATCTACCGCATATTGGAACAGTGCTTGCGGGAAACACGATGGCAATCGAATCGGCCCGACCCGGTGGGATCCGTTCAATCTGGGGAGTCGCCCACTCCGGGCAGCTGGCTGTCGTAGCCGGGCTGGTGGCAATAGGGGCCGTGCTGACGATCGGATTCGTGGTCGGTCGTACTGCTCGAGAAGACCTGCTGGACGCCCGGACCGCAATCCACCATGGCGTGGTGACGGACCTTGTAGATCAGGGTCTCATTCCGATCAGGCCCAACGACGGCCGCGCAATCGCAGCCCTCGACAATGCCATCCGACTTCGTCTGCTTGGCGGCGAGACAATACGGGTCAAGTTGTGGAGTCCTGAGGGACAGGTCCTGTATTCCGACGCGTCCGAGTTGATCGGCCGCAGTTTCGAAGTCGACAACGGAATTGCGACTGCCTTAGCCGGTGGATCCACAGTCGAGGTCGACGATCTAACTGGTATCGAGAATGAATCAGAGCAAGGGATCGGCGAGCCCCTTCTCGAGTTCTATCTCCCGGTGGTCGCCGACGGTGAGATCGTTGGCGCCTTCGAGATCTACGAAGTGGCCAATTCATTCCTGACCTCACTGGCCAGGATTCGAAGTCAAGTGTGGACCGCGGTAAGCGTCGGTCTCGGAGCCCTAGTAGTCGCCTTTGGTAGTGTCAGCATCCGGCTCGCACAAGGTCTCGATCGACGGCGGCGCGAAGCGGAACAGCACCTGGCGGAACTCCTAACCGCGGCCGAAGATGAGCGAAGAAGAATCGTCGGGTCTTTGCACGACGACATCGGTCAGCCGCTCTATCGAATCCAATATGGACTCGAGGGCTGTCTCCAACATCTTGACGATGGCGAAGTCGCCTCAGAGCTGAGGCGTCTGGTTGAGCTCGTGAGCGGCATCGACTCATCGCTTCGTTCCGAGCTGCGCGTCCTCTACTCGGGTCTGGTCGAAGGTGATGGGTTGGCGGACGCCCTCGACCGGCTGGCGGACGCCACCCGCTTCGAAGGCGGTTTGGAGGTCGAGGTGACTGGCGGGGAAGTCGCGGGAGTTTCGGGCACGGCGGCAACGGCCTTGTTCCGGGCGACACAGGAGGCCGTCATCAATGCTCGCAAGCATGCCCAGGCGTCCAAGATCACGATCGATTTGAGAGGCGGGCCGGGGAGGGCAGTTGTCACGGTTTCTGACAACGGCCGCGGATGGAACGGCCGGATTGGCATCGGCTTAGCCACCACCCATCAGCGCTTGGTCGCATTGAACGGCAGCATGAGGATCGAACGGCGAGGGAATCGCGGCACCCGGGTCTTCGTCTCGGTGCCAACTGCCAGCAGCGGAGATACATCGTGAAGCTGGCGATAGCAGACGATCACGAGGTGGTTCGCGATGGGATTCGCTGGATGCTCGCTGACCTCGAGAACATCGACATCGTTGGCGAGGCGGATTCCGCTTTCGCCGCGATAAAGCTGTTGCAGTCCGAGCAGCCGCCTGACCTAATGCTGCTTGACCTGCGCCTGGGCGGAACTTCGGGCTTTGATGTCCTGGAATTCGCGGGCCGGTCGGCAACCGCCACACGGATCGTCATCCTGTCAATGCACGATGAAGCGGCCCACCTGCGCCGGGCCATGAAAATGGGCGCGGCCGGATACGTCCTCAAGAACGGCGGTCGCCGGGAACTCCTCCAGGCCCTGGAGACTGTGATGGCCGGAGGCAAATACGTTCAGGGGAGCCTGGCCGCGTCCATTGTCGACGCCGAGGAGGGGCTCGCGGCGATAACGGAAAGGGAGCGAGAGATATTGATGCTCGTGGCCGATGGTGCGGAGAACAAGCAGCTCGCCCGAACCCTCGGCCTCTCCGAGGAGACCGTGAAGTCTTACCTGCGGAACCTGTTCGCCAGGTGGGGAGTGACGTCGCGTGCCGAGGCGGTCGCAACGGCCATCCGGCTCGGCATCATCGACTAACTCCCCAAATGGGGGTACTGATCCCCCAAACAGGCGGATGGTCTTCGAACTCGCTTTTCCATACGTTGCAGTTCATGGACCGGGTCCTGATCTATTCACACGACACCTTCGGCCTCGGCCATCTGCGTCGCTGTCTCAAGATCGCCACCGCCCTCGTGGCGAGCGCCTCGGCCAGTCATGTCATCATCGCCACCGGCTCAGCGCGGGCTCGGTCGTTTCCGCTGCCTGATGGGATCGACATCGTCGCCCTGCCTGCGGCCATCAAGTCGAGCGACGGCACCTACAACTCGCTCACCCTCGGCCTCGATCTGGACGACCTGTCCATGATTCGGAGAGGCCTGGTCCTTTCGGTTATACGCACCTTCAAGCCTGACTTGTTCCTCGTCGACCATGCCCCGATCGGAATGGCGGGGGAGTTGATCCCAGTTCTCGAGGAGATCGCCCACCTGGACCACCGGCCCCGGATAGTTCTCGGGATGCGGGACATCGTCGACGATTCGAGCAAGGTCGATGCTGATTGGACATCCAAGGGCGACTGGCATGAGCTCAACAACCACTACGACGGGGTCATTGTGTATGGCGATCCCGTGGTCAAGACCAGTGCCATCGAGTTGGGGATGGCCGCCAGGCTCGAGATCCCAGTCGAACACATCGGCTACGTCGCCCCACCGCCAGTTGAACTTCGCCCGCGGCGGGGCCGGCGCCCCACGGTGCTTGTCACGGTGGGAGGTGGCGGTGACGGTCTTCCCATATTGGAGACCTACGTGGAGTTTTTACTCAATAGCCCTCTTGCCCGAGCCATCCGTTCCGTCCTTGTTACCGGACCATTCGCGCCTGCCTCGCCGCTAGGACGAACCATTGATCAGATGGCCCGGCTCCCGGTCGAAATCGTCTCTTTCTCCGATCGCATGGAGGCGCTGCTCGCAACGGCTGACGGGGCCGTGGCCATGGCTGGTTACAACACCGTGGCTGAGCTGCTTTCCTACCACGTCCCCGCTTTGTTGGTGCCAAGGGTCAAACCGAGGGTCGAACAATGGCTGCGCGCAACAAGGCTCGCAGCTCTGGCACCCCTCCACCCGGTGGCCGCGGAAGACCTCACCGTTGGACATGTAGAGGATTTTGTAGCCCGCCTCCTTCATACAACGGAGCATGCTGGCTACCAACTCGATCTTGACGGCGCTCGAGCCGCGAGCCAGGCCCTCGTTCGAGTAGCGAGTCGGTCACTGGCCGGAGCCCCGGCATGACCGCAGTGACAACGTTTCTCCTTCCCAAAGTGCTTTACGTCCTGAAGCGATTCCCCAGATTGAGTGAGACCTTCGTGCTCCATGAGATGGTTCGCCTTGAGCAAAGCGGTGTGGAGATCGGGGTGGAGTCCATAAAGGCAGCTGAGATAGGGCCCCGTCACCCGGAAGTCGACGACCTGCGCGCAAAGCCGCGCTATCTGCCAGCCTCGGGTTCTGACGGCCTCGCGGGATTGATCGCCGAACGGGTCCAGGCAGAAGGGTTCCGCCACATCCATGCCCATTTCGCAACTTCAGCTGCTGAGCTCGCCCTCGCCGCTGGTCGCCGGGCCGGAGTGCCGGTTACGGTCACTTGTCACGCCAAGGACATATTTCATCGCGACTATGCGCACGGATTGGCGCGCCGTCTCGCCGGTGCCACCGGACTCGTTACGGTGTCGGACTACAACCGCCGCCACCTCCAGAAGGAGGTCCCCGGAGTTCCGGTCCACCTCGTTTACAACGCGATTGAAGCTTCGGACCAGACCCACAGCGACCTGGGAGGCCCGGTCTTGTGCATCGCTCGTCTCGTTGAGAAGAAAGGGATCGACCTGCTCATTCGGGCAGCGGGGGAGCTGACCCGGAGGGGCAGACCAATCAGGGTTGACATAGTCGGTGAGGGTCCGAACCGCCCGCAGCTGGAGTCCTTGGTGGGGATGCTCGGACTCACCAGCTCGGTTCGCTTTTATGGAGCTCTGACCTCTCGGCAGGTCGACGCTGCGTACCGGCGAGCGTCAATGTTCGTCCTTCCCTGTCGAGTGGACCGCAATAGCGACCGCGACGGACTGCCCACAGTCCTCGGCGAGGCGATGCTGCGTCGGCTGCCGGTGATAAGTACGGATCTGGTCGGGATTCCCGAGCTGATCCGACACGGTGAGACCGGGCTGTTGGCTCCTCCAGACAGCCATCTGGCCCTCGCCGAAGCCATCGAGAAGCTGTGCAACGAGCCTGATCTGGCCAGGGACCTGGCGGTCAAAGGAGCGGCTCACGCCGGGAATGTGCTTGATCCCGTCGCTGCCACCGATGCTCTGATCCAAGTGTTTGCTGGCAGGGCCGCCGGATGCTGATTCTTCAGGTTTGCGCAGATCAGGGCATTGCCCCGGGAGGAACCAAAGGGGCTTCGGTCCACTTGCGGCACGTGGCCGGCGCTCTCGGCAACCGGGGCCATCGAGTAGTCACCGTCGCCAAACGAGAGCCCGTGTACGTCAACCCGCACCCGGCACCGGTGCGATCTCTCGACCGTGGATTGCTAGCTGCCGTCAGGGAATTCGGGCTCCCCAACCTCGTCTACGAGCGGTATTCGTTGGGCCACACTGCAGCTCTCGAGTTCGCCCACGGCCACGATCTGCCGTTCGTACTCGAGGTTAATTCTCCACTAACCGTCGAGGCCCTCACACAGCGCCACGCGCCGGTGGGCTTCGCTGAGCATGCCGCCGAAGATCGGCTTTTTCGTGAAGCTGATTCGGTCGTGGTGGTCTCCAGGCCGCTCGCTGACTATGTCGAGCGGCTGCGGGGTAGGAGCGACGGGATTGTCGTAGTTCCCAATGGAGTCGATCCCGCCGCGTTTCCTATAACGGCGGCCCATACGGGGGGCAGCACCCTTGCGTTTCTCGGCCATCCCAAGCCCTGGCATGGGGTAAGTCGCCTCGCCGACGTGGTCGCCGCCGTTGCGAGCCGCCACTCCGCCGTGAGCATCGTGGTGATCGGGGGCGGGCTGGGTGTAGGCGAACTGATGCACCGGGCTCGCGCCACGGGAGTCGATGACCGAATCACGGTGACCGGACCGCTCGGCGAGAACGGAGTTGCGACCATCCTGTTCGATTCTGCAGTTGGAGTCGCTCCCTACCCCCCCAACGATTTCTTCTATTTCTCCCCCCTCAAGGTCGTCGAGTACATGATGGCCGGGCTCCCCGTAGTGGCCAGCGCCGTGGGTGATGTGGCGGCCACGGTCGGCGACGGTGGTTTCGTGGTTGATCCCGCTGACGATGACGCACTGGCCTCCGCGGTCAGTCTGCTCCTCCATGACCCGAACCTCAGACGTCGCCTAGGTGGCATTGGGCGGCGACGGGCTTTGGCTGAATTCACTTGGGATCGAGTGGCCAGCCAAATCGAACAGGCTGCCTCTGCCTTAGTCGGGGGAAGCCGATGAGCCGAGCCAAACGTCTGAAAGTGGGGGTCATACGCGAGGCCCGCGAAAGGTTCCGGCCCGCCTTTCGGGGCCAGGGTCGAGCGAGCTCGGGTGCGCTTGCCGCCACCGTTTTGGCCGCCGCCCTCGATCTGGCCAAGCCGTGGCCAGCGGCATACCTCATCGACTCGATCCTGACCGGCAATCTCAGCAGAGCAACCCTGCTCGCCGTTGTGGCAGCGGGGGCAACTCTGGTGCTGTTGACTGTGGCGGGCAGCACTCTCTCATTCGCCGCCAACATGCGGGCGGCCGAGGTGGGCAGAACAGTAACCGTTCGGGTTCGGCGCCAACTGTTTGAGCATCTCAACCGTCTCGCTCTCCCCTTTCACAGCTCGAGCCGCGTTGGCGACCTCCTGGTCCGACTCACCGGCGACGTTGCGCTGGTCCGCGACCTTCTGTTCACCTCGTGGCTGAGCCTTATTGAACTCGCATTGACGCTGATCGGTCTTGCTGTGGTAATGGTCGTCCTCGACTGGCAGGTGGCAGCGGTGCTCGTTGCACCCATCGCTTATCTGGCCGTACACGGCAAGACGTCGAGCGACGCTTTGCGGATCGTGGTTCGCAAGCAGCGCAAACGGCAAGGCAAGGCCGCGGCGATGGCAGCCGAATCGCTGACACAGATTCGGGTGGTCAAGGCCTTCGGCGCAGAGGAGCAGACGATTGGGCGCTACGAGTCGAACGCTGATCAAGAAGAGCGCGAAGGGCTGCGTGCGGCCGCCCTGGCTGCCTCAATCGAGCGAAGAGCTGACACCATGGGAGGGGTAGGTTCGGCGTTGGTCCTTGTCGTGGGCGCCCTCCGCGTAATCGCGGGAGTAGTAACCGTGGGCGAGCTCACTGTGCTCGTTTCCTACGCGAAGTCTTTCTTCAAGCCGCTTCGCAAGATCTCGTCGGAACTAACGAGAGTGGCCAAGGCGTCGGCAGTCACCGAGAGGTTGCTCGAGGTACTCCGCGTCGAGCCGGAGGATCACAGCTCGGGAAAGGACGCGCCCCGATTTGAAGGTGAGATCGAATTTGAGGATGTCAGTTTCGGCTATCAAGGAGGCCGCAAGGTTCTCCGTGAGTCCAGTATCCGAATCGCTCCCGGCCAGCTCGTAGCCCTCATGGGTGGCAACGGAGAGGGCAAGTCCACATTTCTCTCTCTCATATTGCGTCTGTTAGAACCTGACTCCGGCCGCGTGTTGATCGATGGACATCCGATATGTGGCTTTCGACTCGATTCCTACCGGCACCGGCTTGCTTACGTGCCCCAGGATCTCCGGCTCTTCTCCGGTTCGGTGGCGGAAAACATCAGATACGGACGGATCGAGGCCTCTGATGCGGACGTGCGTCTCGCCGCCGACTTGGCGCAGCTCAGCCCGGTACTCGATCGATTTCCTGCTGGATACGAAACCGAACTGGGGGAGGGGGCGGCGACGCTCTCAACCGGCGAAGCTCGCCGCTTGATGCTGGCGCGGGCGGCGGTGCGCGACGCCGACGTCCTGCTGCTGGACGAACCCTTCGCCGGACTCGATCCCGATGCCCGGCCCCTTGTAGGAAGGTCGATCCGGGCCATCGCCCGGGGGAAAACCACGATCGTCGTGACCCACGGCGACCTCGAGTGTCTGGAGCCGGACCTGATCGTCGAACTCAACGGCGGCAAGCTTCGAACCCATGTCGTCGAGTCCGCTCGCCCTGAAAGGAAGCAGCAGTGACGGGCCTTTCCATGACGTGGGATGTGATCTATCCGCATCGGAAAACGCCTTGGGCTGCTCGTGGCATCGTCGGCGACGCGGTCGTTCACGGCGTTTATCACCCCGACACCGGAAGATCGACATTTACCAATCCAAAGGAGGACCCGGTGCTTATTGGCCTGTCGCATTGGCTCACCCGGGCCCGTCTCGTTTCGTACCGACCTCGCCGCCGGGCGACCCTCATCGCCTTTCAGAAGGACCGACCAGTGTTCATCAAGGTGGTCAGCCCTTCCCGGGCAGAGGAGTTAGTCCGTATCTACGAGTCGGTGGCGCCATTGGTGAGATCGGCAGGAATGCGAGTCCCTGACCTCTTGTCGGCCGACATTGAAAAAGGAGCGCTGTCCTTCGCTCCGCTGGCCGGCGATTCGTTGCACGACGTCTGGTCGGGCCAGCAGGTCGACTATGCCGAAATCGGTCGCCGCCTCGGCGCATTCGGATCGTTGGCCGGGCCGGAGTCGCTACCTCTGCGCAGCACTCCAAACCTGGCGTGGTGGGTTCAACAGGTCGAGAGTCGCGACCCCGGGGCGTCCGCTGACTTCCAAGCCAGCCTTCTGACAATCGTAGGGAACCTCCCCGCGTTGACTCCCGGCGGCGCCGGTGTGATCCATGGCGACTTGCACGATCGGAATATCGTCATTGGCCACGACGGCATCGGTCTGCTCGATCTGGACTCGGCCGGCCGCGGCGACGCGAATCAGGACCTCGCCGTCCTCAGCGCTCACCTCGAGCTACGTGCCCTGCAACGACGGCAGACCCCGCCCGATGCGGCGATACGGTCGCTTTGGGCGGGCTATCGCACGGCCGTTCCCGATGTAGATGTCCAAGCAGCCCAATACGCCACAGCCACCGAGCTGACCAGGTTGGCGTGTCTCTATCGCTTTCGCAGACGATGGCGCCCGCTCACTCCCTCACTACTCGACCGATCCCTCGACTGGAGTCGAAGCAGCGTTTCGATTCGGAATGGTCTCAGCAAGCACCCCCACGCCTTGACTCCACGCTCGGCGCTGCAAGCAGTTCTTGAGCCGGGAAGGCTGGCCGATGAGCTTCGGATATGCTGGGACCGGCTCGACTGGATCGACTCCCGGCTTGTCTCAGCAGAAGTATCACGGGTCCTCGAACGAGAAGGCGACTACACCCTGGAGCTCGAACTCGCTGTGTCCGGAGATCGCGGGCCAGGCCGGGAGCACCTGTTGGCCGAAATAGCCCATGGCGATCTGGACGCCCGAATTCGTGCTGCAACGGTCCAATTGCAGAGACGGTCGCGCGGCCAGCTCGGCCCAATCCCCTCAGGATTAGCGGCGGTTCCCGCGCTTCGGCTCATCGTCCGCCAGCCCGGCCTCGATCGCCGCCTACCGATTCTTGATCTCGTGCACCGGCCGAAGCGGGCGCAGGCGGTGCTTTTTCCTTACGGATTTGGCAAAGGAGTCGAAGTAAGGCTGTTGGGACACCGGCTCGGCAAGCGGGCCATGTTGCGGGCCGTGCATGGCAACCGCACCGTGGTCATCAAGGGATACAAGACCCGCTCCGAACTCCCCGAGCAGACCCTTGGCTGGGCGGAAGACCTCAACCTCTCCGCTCCAACTCACGTGGCGATGGCCATTCCCCTCGGGTTGCTTTCTGACCGGCGGGCCGTTGTTTGGGAAGACATCGGGGTCTCAGCCAATCATGAATGGGGGGAGGTTGGCGAGCCCGAGTTCATCCAATCGATCGGTGCAGCGCTCCGCTGGTTGCACGGGAACGAGCTCAAGGAGCTGCCAGTACATGATGCCCGCTCCGAGATTGAGGTGTTGTCGCGGTCCCAGCGCCTGCTAGCGGCGGGAAGACCACGTTTGGCCGCAGATACGGCGGCTGTCATGCGTCGGATTGCCTGGAATCTGGAGGCGATGCTCGAAGTCCCGCGGGCACCAGTTCATCGGGATGCCCATCCAGGCCAGTTCATCGGCGGCCGCGACCGCCTCACCATCATCGACCTCGACTCTCTGAGTCTCGGAGAGCCAGCCATGGATCTCGGAAACTACGCCGCTTACTTGAGGATCGCCGGCGTTCCCGGCGATGAAGTTTCCTTGCACGATGGCTACGGAAGCACTCCGAGCATCATGGAGCGCAGCCGCACCTGGCGCCAGGCCTCCCTGTTTCGGCTCGGCGCGCAACTCGCGCTCACCACCGACCGGGTAGATCTCGGGATTCGGGTGCTCGCCGACCTGGCGTGAACATGGTGTCTGTCGACAACGCCCTCCCAATCTTCCATCGAACCTGGGAGCCGTCCAGCATGGCCGAGACGATCGACCGGTTGGTGGAACGCGACTGGGGTTGGAAAACGATCGATCTGCGGTTGGAGCGGATCCGTCATCGCCTCGGCGTCCGCGGGACAGTTCAGTACACGGCAGTGTTCGAGAGCCGGGACATTCGCCAGGAAGTCTGGTTGGCTGGCACAACCTACGCCGATGGCCGTGCCGCCGGCGTAGCCAGGAAGCTTCGCACGGCAGCAGCCCGAGCCGTGCCGCCGCTAAAGAGCCTGGTCGCTTTCGACCCTGTCCATGACATGGTGTTCCAGGTATTCCCGCTCGATCACAAGCTCCCCGGTGCCCTCGCTTTTGCGTGCCGGGACGAGCTTTCGCGCTGGGTCCCCGGGGAAGCGACCTTAACCCCGGTGCGTCACCGAATCGGCCTGAGCGCCACCCTTCGGACTGTCCTGCGCTCGGAAATCAGTTACGTCAAGTTCCACCGAGCAGATGAGGCACACCGCAGCGCCGCCCGGTCAAAGCAGTTGCAGCGGCTATCACCTGAAAACATTGGCTTGGCAGTCCCGCGGGCAGTGATCCCGGACCTGGAGGCAACTATCACCGACGCAGCGGCGGGTAGCCGCCTTGATGTCCTGGCTGGCATGGGCGACGAACGAGCGATGGCTGTGGTGGCCGAGGCCCTATTGGGGCTCCATCGCTCGAACGCTGATGGTCTGGACGACAGGTCCCTTGTCCCCGAGGTACGGGTGCGGCGGTCGGTCGACTGGTTGAAGTTCGTGATGCCGGAAGCCGGACCGATGATGGATCGACTGCTTGACGGGCCGAAGCCCACCGAAGGCGAAGCCCTGGTCCATGGCGACCTGAAGCCGGATCACGTTTTCGTCGACGGAGACCGCGTCAATCTCATCGATCTCGACAGCGCCGGTCGGGGACGACCGCTATCGGATCTGGCCACATTGGCCGTTCGTCTGCCCTTCGAGCAGCAGGCGCTTCTCATCGAGCACTACCACCGCCTGGCTCCCCGTGCCGACTGGAGTGCCTGGCGCCCTGAGGTGGCTATGGCTTCCATCAAGCTCGCGCTTTCCCATGCCCAACACCGGCAGGCAGGGTGGCCAAGAGCCGTGTGGCAGGCGTTGTTGGCGACCGACGCCCTCTGTCGGCAAGGCTCGCCGGCAGGCAATTCATCATGCAGGGGCCTTTAGATCATGGCAGTCGAAGGCATTTGGCTGCGACCTGGAAAGCTCATCGACCCCGGGGCCGGACCGGGTGATCCGCGCGTGGATCGAGCGACGCAGCCAGCTCGGCTTCGGGGCGTCGGCAACCCTTTTCTGCACATGCGAGGGACACCGATGAAAACCTCCTATCTCAAAGCTTGCTCCCCAAGCTCGCTCGGCAGGCGGGAATCGAAAAGCGCGTCCATCCACATGGCCTAAGGCACACACACGCCTACGAACTGATGATGGAAGGCGTCGAGGTAGCGATCATCCAACGCCAGCTCGGCCATGTCTCCCTGGCAACGACAGCGGTCTATCTCAACCACATCGCTCCCAAGCAGGTGATCGAGACCATGCGCAAGCGCGAATGGACTCCTTGACCACTTCAGCGGAGCCCTCGACAATCCGCCTCTCGTCCGACTCCGAAGCCCCAATTAGTGTTCCCAACTTCCCGTTCATGCAAGGAGGGCCATGAAAACACTTATCACGGAGTTCATCAGCCTCGACGGAGTCGTGCAGGCGCCCGGCGCGCCCGACGAGGACACCGACGGCGGCTTCAAGCACGGTGGCTGGTCCAGGAAGTACTTCGATCCGGAGGTCATGGGTGGAACCTACGACGAGTTAGCGAAGTCGAGCGACGCCCTGCTCCAGGGCCGGCGGACCTACCAGGTGTCGGCCGCTGCGTGGCCCAAGCGTTCCGGCGACGACTTCACGGAATGGATCAATAGCACCCAGAAGTACGTCGTTTCAGACACCCTCACCGAGGACGACATCTCGTGGCACCCGACGACGATCATCCGCAGCGCCGACCTCATGACAAAGCTCAACGAGCTGCGCGAACATCCCGGCGGATATATCTACCTCTATGGCAGCCCGACGCTCGTGCGCTCAATGATGGCGCAAGATCTCGTCGATGAACTGCTGCTCACGATCGAGCCGATCGTCCTCGGTGGGGGGAAGACGATCTGGTCGGATAACGGCCAGGCGCTCGAGTGGGAGCTGGTCTCGACGGCGAAGGCCAAAACCGGAGCCCAAGTCTGCCGCTACGCGCGCGCCCGCTGAAGCCTTGACTCCGAAGCATTAACCGGAATCGTGGCGAGTGCGCTAATTGCGGTCGCGAGGATCGAGATGGCCGACTCGGCGAAGCACGCGGGCGGCCCCCGCGGGAGAAGTCGACGAGCGCTGGATCGCCGATTGGTTGAAGCAGCGGGTTCGTTTCACTTGATGCCCCCGCCTTCGGCGGCATTTGATCTGCCTTGCTCGATCTCTTCGGCCAGGGCGTAAAGGAGTGGAAGTGTGGCCCAATCCTTATCCCGGTTGGCCTCCTCTTTGCTTCGGATAATGTCGGCGAGGGAGGCCACCCTTACCCGATGGCCGGCCAGCTCGAACTCGACGCTCGCTGCCGCGAGCTGGTCGTAATCGGAGAGCGCAGCAGGTGCGAAGGTCAGGTCGAGGTCACCGCAGCGGGTGGTCATCTTCAACATCGCCATCGACTCCAGCAGGGCAGGGTGGGGATCGAAGGCAACCCCCTCCGCCGAGTCCGAGGTGCGGAGTCGAGCGTCGAGACCCCGCAGAGCCCGTGCCAGCCGCGCGAGATTGGCCTTTTCTTTCCTCGGCACGATGTCGGCATCGTTGGTCATGGCCGGCGAGCCGTGGATTACGGCGGCGAGCCCGCCGACGAGCACGTAGTCGACCTCGTGCTCGGCGAGCACGCGAAAGATGCATTCGGGATCGAGAGGTGCCGGCATCAGCCGATGCGCCGGGCCGTGGCCCGCAGGCGACTGAGGTTGGCCACCGACTCGAGTCGCTGGGAAGGCGACATCGCCAGCTGTTGGCGAATCTGGGAGCGGTCGACCTCGTCAGGCACGAGGCTCAGTTTGAGCCGTAATCCGCAGGCGCTGACAACTCGGGCCAGGGCCGAGAGTCTGGGCTCCTCAGTGGCGCTTTCCCAACGGGATATCACTGGCTGCTTGGTGCCAATCCGTCGGGCCAGCTCGGCTTGCGACAGATCTGCTTGTTTTCGAGCAGAGCGAATCAGGATGGCCGCAGTACGAGTGGCGCTGGTTGTCGATGGCATATCCTGGATGAATTATAGCGTTTAGGTACTAGGCATATAGCTTAAACGCTATACTTTACTGGATCGCCTCGCTGATCTTGATCTCCGCCGTCGATGAGGACGTGAGCGTGCTGGCGGAAGCGGACGTCGAGTTGTTCGGCAAGGCCCGGAAGGCGTGTGCCGACTGGGGCGTCCGGTTGATTGACTGGCTCAAGACCGACGCGGAAAACTTCAGGACGATGGCGATCAGCGGCGGGGGAGACAAAGAGAACTTCGGCCTGTCGCCGACCGCACCTAGCGCACTCGATTCTTGAGGACTAGTGCATAGAATCACTAGCAGTGTCTTCAAACGACTTCGGTCAGGTGCTGGCGGCGGCGGCTCGACTCCAAGAATTGGTCCCCGACGCGGTACTCGTGGGAGGATCCGCCGCGGCACACCACGCCGGTCACCGCGTCTCCTTCGATGCCGATCATGTCGTTGCCGATCTCAAGTCGCGCTTCGACGAGGTCTTGGCCGCACTCGAAGACACTGAGGGTTGGATCACCTCGCGCCTCACACGGCCGGTAATGGTGCTCGGCCGCCTCGATGGGATCGAGACCGGGGTGAGGAACCTGATCCGGAGTCGACCGCTGGAAGTCGAAGAGATTCGCGTTGGCGATCGGACCTTGCGCGTTCCCACCCTCGCCGAGATCGCCCGAATCAAGGCCTGGCTTTGTCTGATCCGCAATGCCACCCGCGACTACCTCGACTTCGCTGCATTGGCCGACCGATTGGGGGAGGAGCAGGCGGCGTCGGTCGTGGGCTCGCTCGACCAGTACTACGTCGATCAGATCGGTCCCGGGGGAAGACGGGTGGCAACGCAGGTCGCTAAGCAGTTGGCCGATCCGCGCCCCGGCGACTTGGCCGAAGTCGACCTCCGCTTCTACCGACAACTTGAACCCCGGTGGCAGCAATGGGAGGCGGTGGCAGCCGCATGTGGACGGGTGGCGGTGCGGGTGCTTGAAGGCTTAGTCACGAAATGATTCATCGCCACCTCGACTACCCGGCCGATTCTGAGCCCGACGAGTTGCCCATGGCCGCGATCGCCGATCTTCTTGAGCGCGGCGACCTCGACGACTGGAGACCGCTCGCTGCAACCATCGCCCGCGACCCCTTTGGCCATGTGGCCGAGCGAGTTGCCCGCGTGATCGACTCCTTTCCTATGTATGGCACGTCGGCGCTGTGGCGCGCCTACCTGGAACGGCGACGGGCCGCGGTAGGTGGATATGACTTGAACGAACCCTCGAGCCTGGGTGAGTTACGCCGCAACCTCGGTATCACCCAAACGGAACTCGCTAGCCGACTCCGCATCTCGCAGTCGGACCTCTCCAAGCTCGAACGGCGAGTGGACTGGAGACTTTCCACCCTCCGGCGCTACATCGCTGCCCTGGGTGGAGACCTTCGCTTGACCGCCATCTTTCGTCGCCGCTAGGCCGACGCCGTACGATCGACGTATGCCTGAACCGCGCCTCACCGATCACCAACTTATAGAGCTCAGCCCTCGGCCGACCCTCGCCGTGCGTATCCGCAAACCCATGAGCGAAATCGACATGAGCGGACTGTTCGACTCGCATCTCCCCAAGGTCTACGACGAGATCAGCAGTCGTGGCTACGAGATTGCCGGCCCTGCTTATGCCCGCTATCACGAGTTCGGGCCCAGGCGGGCCGATATCGAGATCGGGGTTCCTCTAACCGAAGCTCCTTCCTCATCGAGTCCGCTTGACCAGGTTCCGTTGGAGCAGATCGGCCTGTCGGAGCTGCCCGGAAGGATGATCGCCAAGGTGGTTCATCACGGTCCCAATCAGACCCTGGGCGATGCATATGGACCCTTTCACGACTGGATCCATTCCCAGGGCCACGACGAAGGTCTCGGCCCATGGGAGTCGTACATCCGCGAGACGGGCGCTGATCCCGACCCCAATGAGCTTGAGACCGAGATCTACTGGCCGACGGCCTCATCAGAGTGACGGACTTTCCTCGCGACCCGGACGATCTTCGCGCCTGGTTCGAGGCGCACGGGGCGGAACGGCTCCCTGGTCTGCTCGGAATCGAGATCGTGGAGCTGGCCCCAAGCAACTGCACTCTCCGGCTCGAAATCGAGAACAAACACCTTGCCTCCAACGGATATCTCCATGCCGCCACCGTTGTGGCGCTCGCCGACACCGCCGCCGGATATGGCTGCGTTGCCTCCCTGCCGGAAGGGGCCAACGGTTTTACCACTGTCGAGCTCAAGTCCAACCACACCGCGAGCGTCACCGAAGGCGGTTTGGTCGCGCACGCTACCCTCGCCCACCGCGGACGAACGATTCAGGTCTGGGACTCGGTGGTTCGGTCCGAGCTGACTGATCGCCAGATCGCTCTTTTTCGCAACACCCAGCTCATCCTGTATCCCCGGGCGAGAAGCGGCGAAGCTGGATGACTGACATGGTCTTCTCTACCGCCGACATGCCCTTGACTCACATCCTCGTCGTGAGCGACGTCGAGCGGTCGCGTGCCTGGTACACGGAGGTGCTCGGCGCCGAGCTCTACCGAGAGTACGGCGGTGACTCCGCGGTCCTCTCCTTCAACGGCGCCTGGCTCCTGCTAGTCAACGGTGCCGAACCAACCGACGACAAGCCGACGGTGAGGTTGGCCCCGCCGGCGAGTCCGGATCGGCTCGACCATCTCTTCACGATCCGGGTTCCCGATTGCCGAGCTGTCTACGAGACGCTCATTAGTCGCGGCGCCGAATTCCTCACGCCGCCGGTCGATCACGGCGCCGAGACCCGGTGCTTCTTCCGGGATCCCGACAGTCATCTCTTCGAGATCAGCGAGTATCGAGGCTGACCAGGTTGAGTAGCGGCCTATGACTGAGACCGAGCTCGCCGCCGCACGACGAGCTCTTCGCAGGGATCGGGCTAGGGGCCTTGTCCTGCTCGAAGATCTCTTCGCCGCCGGGCAGCCGCCGAATCCGCCTCTCGATGGAAGGTCGGAGGGAGAGTTGGTGGTGTTGGACCTCGCCCCGGTAGCGACGCAGGTACTTACCGCTCTCACTTCGGTCTGGCTTCCCTGGCAGGGGAAGACGTTCGATGCTGCGCTGTCGAGAGGTGACAACATCTTCGCTGCCGGCTCCAAACCGGCCGCCCGTATCTTCAATCCTGGGTATCGGCACTTCCTCGACGACGGGCCCGACAGCTACCGCGCCTTCGCGTTTCACACCTATGAGGCAGGAGCCCGCGGATACCCGAGCCACACGGTTCTCAAAATCGACTACGACCTTCCGGAGAATCCTCGGGCAACCATCCGGCGAGTCCTCGACGAACTGGTTCAAATCGACGACGGGCTCTTTCTCGGCAAGGCGCACGTGCGCTGGTGGTCGGGTCGCTGGCAGCGGATTGCGTTCTTCAACCTCACCTGCGGGACTTGAAGTCGCGGGCGGTCTGTCATCTGCGTCGGATCGAGTGGATTCGCTTGCGGTTGGCGAGGCATCCGTCCCGTGCAGTGACTAGATTTCGGCATGGCATCGACGAGAGGAGAGCGCATGCCAATGTTCGTTTCCGTGGGCAACTTCACCGACCAGGGAATCCGCGGCTACCAGGAGTCACCCAAGCGAGTCAAAGCCTTCAAAGATTTGGTCGAGGGCATGGGTGGCAAAGTTCACAGTGTCTATTGGACGCTGGGCCAGTATGACTTGGTGGCGATTATTGAAGCCCCCGACGACCAGATGGCGGCGGCCATAGCCGTCAAACAGGCGTCGCTCGGAAATGTCCGAATGCTGACGATGCCAGCGTTCGGGATGGACGAGATCCAAAAGATCATCAAAGCGGCTGACTGATTTCTGATGGTCCGCTGCGAAACCGGGTCAGGCTCCTGACCCGGTTTCTGTTGTGAGCATTCGGGCTACGTCGGCCAGGATGTCGTCTAGCGGTCCATAGGTTCCATCTGGATCTGGGCTGGCCCGCATTTCATCTGCACTCATGGCCGATCCCTCCAGCAGAATCAACCCGAGCATCGAAGTCATCATCATCGTGGGATGAAATCGGAGATTCGACCCTGAAAGTTGAATCGCAGGCTCGGGAGGAGGTCCCTCGACCTAGGAAGCCGACCTAACCGAGAGCGGCCACGACCTCGATCTCGCCGCGCATCCCATATTCGTAATGGCCCGGGAGATGGCAGGCGAACTCGACTCCCGGTTCATCGAATGTGAAGGTGGTGATGGCCGAGCCGTTGGGTCCGACCGTGACTTCGCCCGGGATCGACGGATGCTCGGCTTCGGTTCCTTGCGCGTGTCGGAGACGCGTGGATCACCGACACGATCAGGAGATTTGGGGTCTATATCCCCTATGTGGGAGGTGGTACTTGCTCAGCTCCTGGTTGTGAATGCTCGGACGACGAAGGGCCGCCATTTGCCTACACGGTTGGCTTGTTCGGTCTCAACCATCCCGAGCCGCTGATCTTCGGCGTTTCGTCTCACGACGCTTCCGCGATTCTCAACGAACTCGCAGACAGAGTGCGGAAGGGGGAGAACCTCCTGGCCGGCCGACCGATAACGCTCGAGGATTGGCCCTACGAGTTCGTCCCCGAGGAGGTGCCAAACCCGGGCGAAGTGGTCTTCGAAGCGAATCGCTTCTATGCGCGGCCGCCTGAGATGTCGGTCCCGGTCCTCCAGCTGACCTATGCCGACGAAGAAGGTCGCTTCCCCTGGGACGCCGGCTACTCGCCGATTCAGATCCAGCCGCGGCCGGGAAACTTCGCCGCCTGATTGGTGATGACCCTTGCCCGGATTGGCAAGGAGCCCAACAACGGGCGCCATTCTGCGGTGTAATGGTGGCATGCCGCGAGCCATCTCCGACTACCGAACGTTGAGCTTCGACTGTTATGGGACGTTGATCGACTGGGAAACGGGGATCGAAGTCGAATTGGGGCCGTGGGCGGCGAGGCACGAGCTCGAATTCGAGGCAGTGCTCGCCTCGTTCGGCCAAGTCGAAACCCAGGTACAACAGGAATCGCCGCAGATGAGATATCCCCAGGTCCTAGCCGAGGCTTTCCGCCGTATCGGCCGAGGTCTCGGGATCGAAGTCGGCGATGAGGAAGCCGAAGAGTTCGGGGGGTCAGTCGGTGGGTGGCCGCCATTTCCCGACTCGGCGCAGGCGCTCAGGGAACTAAAAGCGCGCTTCCGACTCGCCATTCTCTCCAACGTCGATCGAAGGTCGTTCGCGCTATCCAGTGAGAAGCTCGGAGTCGAGTTTGATCTCATCGTGACGGCCGAAGACGTCGGCTCTTACAAACCCGACCAGCGCAACTTCCTCGCTTTGTTCGATGGTTTGGAATCGATAGGCGCCGAGCGCTCCTCCCTCCTCCATGTCGCCCAGTCGTTGTTCCATGATCATGAGCCGGCGCTTGCCCTGGGGTTGGAAACGGTTTGGATCGATCGTCGAGCTGCGCGTGGCGGCTCCGGGGCGACGCCACCCCCACCCATTGCGGTGACTCCCACCTGGACCTTCCCCTCGATGGCCGCTTTCGCGGCAGCCGTCGACGGGCGCTAGTCGAAGCCCGCGCTCAGGACGATCTCGCCCCCGGTGACGATCGGAGCCTCGACTTGGAAGGTGTCTGCGATTTCGTTCCAGGCTTGGAAGCAGGGATCAGCATCGTGAACATGATGACCATCTCCGTCGGCGAAGCTCACGCTGATCAGATATTGCACTGCCCCTTTGATGGGTCGGGTCGAGATGTCCATCCGGGCGAGGTAGGCGTGCAGCATGATTCCCCGACCGCATAGTCCTCCCAGATCGGGAGCTCATGTTCACGAAAGCCGCGTTCGAATTCGGCCACCTTCCCGGCATCAATGTTGAGAACGATCCCGACTGCTTCCATCAGCTCTCCTTGTCTTCTGTGCTTGGAGGACCGACCGCGACGCGTTGGGAAGTGGTCATTTCACGTAGAGCGTCTTTCCCTTCTTGACAACCTGGCCCCGGCCGAGCGGCACGACAATGGTGAACAGCTTGTAGGCGAAGCCGAGGCCAGGAACCTTCGCAAATATGCCCTGCGGACCCCGCAGCATCTGGCCCGTTTGCACGTCGTATTTGGACGCGTGCCAAGGACAAACGAGGCATCCCTCGGCATCGATGCTGCCGTCAGCGAGATCGGCGAGGAGATGGCGGCATCGCCGGGTGACGGCGAAATACTCACCTTCGATGTTGCCAACCGCCCATCGATCGGCACCGGTTACGGTGCCTGATGGCAGCTTGGAGATTGGACCAACTTTTGCCAGTTCATCCTCAGCCATCAACCCTCCTCATAGGAACGAAAGTACTCGCGGGAGCGACCCGCCGGATCCTATTTCACCTGGGCGGAGGCCGGCGATCAGGCGATTCGATTTCAATGGTCCGAAGAAGATCAACGAGTGCTTCCGCACCAAGCTCAGGCGCCAAACCACTCCGCGGTCTCGACCTGTGGCTCGATGGCAACGTCACTTCAACGAGAACAACAGAAGTCCAGCCAACGCCGCCGCAGCAACGATCACTGGTTCGGGGATGCGACGGGGACTTTTCCAGAGGACCAGCAGCGCGGCGAGGGCGATGAGAGCAGTGGAGATATCGATGATGGCGCGGCGGCCAAGAACGATGACCGCGCCGGCGATCGCGCCGATGGCGGCGGCGGTGACGCCGTCGACGATGGCAGCGATGGCAGGGCGGCGGCCGAACTTGCGGAAGTACGGCGCGGGAATAACCGTCAATATGTAGGCGGGCAGAAACGTTGCCACGGCGGCGACGATCGCACCGGGGAGCCCGGCCACCAGGTAGCCGATAAAACCGGTGGTGATGACTACCGGGCCGGGGGTGATCATCGCAACTGCGACCGCATCGAGGAATTGTTGGTCGTTGAGCCAGCCGAACCCGACGACCACCCCCCCGTAGAGGAAAGGGACAATCGCCAGCCCGCTTCCGAACACGAACGCTCCGGCTCGAAAGAAGAACCAAAAGACTTCGGCCAAGCTCTGGGGGGAACCGGTCGCTTGTGTGGTCAAGGACAGGGGGAGGAGCAAACCGGCAGCCGTCCCGGACCGGGCTCGAAAGCGGGGCGAGCGGGCCGCCCAGACGACCAGCCCCGCGATGGGGAACAGCTCCACCCGTTCGGTCTCGGTGATCGCCGTGATAGCCATGCTCACCGCGAAGATGGCCCATAGGAGAAGATCGCCATGAACCGTCTTCCGGGTGAGGCGATAGGCGCTCCAGGCGATGATCCCGATGATGGCCGCCCCGACTCCGTAGAAAACCGCCTGCATCCAGGGAAGCCCGCCGAAGCGGAGATACGCCCACCCAATGGCGACGACCATGACAAAGGAGGGAAGGACAAAAGCCAGCGTCGTCAGTGAGGCGCCGAGGTAGCGATAGTGGACGAATCCGAGGTAGGTGCAAAGCTGCGCGGCGAGAGGTCCGGGGGAGATGTTGGCGAGGGCCAGCCCTTCTCGGTACTCCTCCTCAGAGATCCAGCCTCGGCGGGCGACCAGGTCCCGATGCATGTACTCGACCAGCGCCACCGGGCCGCCGAAGCCGGCAACACCCAGGTAGAGGAAATAGCGGACAAGCTGGGAAAGCCGGTACGCCGGGATCGATGGAGAAGGCGTCCCGGTCATCGGATCAGATCATTCTTGCGTAACAAACCCCGCCCAGTTTGATCAATCTGGGCGGCGCAGATTTACGCAAGAATGGTTGGGTGATGGGAAAACGCGTATTTCGGATCGTCGCGTTCGTCGTGATGATGGCGGTGCCGGTGGCAGTCCTGATCTTGGCGATTCATGAAGGAACACCAATCGAAGAGGCGCCGATCGATTTCCTCAGTTTGTTGCTCTACGGAGGAGTTGGTGGGCTCGTCATCTTTCGCAAGGACGGGCATGCCGTCGGTTGGTTGGTGGCGCTGGCGGGGTTGACGGCGATTTCGGCGTCACTTTTTGAAGGACTGGCCGCTCCCGCGGCAATGAGCAGCTTCGTCGGCAGCTTTGGCTGGCCGGTGGTGTTTGCCTTGTTCACCTGGCTCACACTCGTTTTCCCGAGCGGCCATCTCCCTAGCGGAACCTCTTTTTGGAGTCGAGCCGGACACTTCTACGGAAAGTGGGGCCTTCCTGCACTGCTTTTCGGCCTCGGGGTAATCAGCCTTACCGCGGGACCTGGGAGAGTCGACGCCGACTTCGGGCCGGGCTCGGCGTGGATCGTTGGTTGGTCGTTGTTAGTCGCATTTCAATTGGCGTCTGGCATATCGCTCTTCGTCCGCCGACGCCATGCGGTGGGAGTTGAGCGGGCGCAGCTTGGCTGGGTCGTCTTGCCGCTGGTCCTGTTGGGTGGTGCCGTCGCTACGACCGCGGCCTACGTGGTGTGGAGCGTCGCGACCGGAAGGCCCGAACCCGGCGACGCGGTCTGGACACCGGTCTATGTCACCTTGCTGCTCTTCCCTCTGACCTTTGGGATTGCGATCCTGCGTTACCGCCTCTATTCGATCGACCGCATCATCTCGCGAACGCTTTCCTATGGCTTGATCACGGCGATGTTGCTTGGCATCTATCTGGGAGCGATTTTTGTGTTGGGCGCAATCCTTCCTGAGCAGGGGGACCTCGCCGTCGCCGGTTCGACCCTGGTGGCGGCTGCTCTCGCCAACCCACTACGAACCCATGTACAACATTGGGTTGACCGCCGCTTCAACCGAGCGCGGTTCAACGCCGAGTTGACCCTCGAGGCCCTCACCCGACGCTTGGCCACAGAGGTGGATTTGTCCGCCCTCTCGCGAGAGCTTGTTTCGGTGGTGGGCCAGACAGTCCAGCCCGTGACTAGCAGGATCTGGCTCCGAGAGACGGCCTCCTGAATGACCTACCCCAAGGCGCGCTACCACGGTTCGACCGGCGAAGTCTCGGCGCGACTTCGGCCGGGCATGAACGAACCGGATCTGGTTCGTACGAGCGGAACCGAGGTTCACTACTTGGCGACCGGAGCCTCGACCGGGGGCCTCTTCGGGCTCTATAGATGGTCGATGGGCCCCGCCCAAGGTGGAGCCGAGCCACATTTTCATCGTACGATCTCCGAGTCGTTCTACATCCTCAGCGGCTCGGTCCGGGTCTATAACGGGAAAGAGTGGCTCAATGCCGAGGTCGGCGATTTCATGCATGTTCCTCCCGGTGGAATCCATGCTTTCAGCAACGAGTCCGATGCCGCCGCGTCAATGCTGATCCATTTCGCACCCGGAGCCCCCCGCGAGTCCTACTTCGAGAACCTCAACCGGCTCGGCGAGATGTCCGGGTTCGAGCGCGAGGCGTTCTTCGTTGCGCACGACAATCACTATCTCAAGTAGGACACGACTCGGCCCTGACCGTCGAGCAAACCGGTCGTGAGGCCCGACCCGCGGCATCGAACCTGGGCCCGCTCCGACCGCTTCGTCCCGCGCCGATTCGTTCGGCCTCTTGTCCGTTTCATCCGCATCGAATCTGCATCCGGGGGCGTGCTCCTGGTCGCCGCGGTCGCGGCGATGGTTTGGGCGAACTCACCGTGGTCCGACGCGTATCACCAGCTCTTCGCGGGAACCAGATTCGCTTTCGAGCTCGGGCCGCTCCGGATTGACCAGAGCCTCGCCGAATTCATCAACGACGGCCTCATGGCCATCTTCTTCTTCGTGGTGGGATTGGAGATCAAGCGGGAACTCGTGGTTGGTGAGCTGCGCGACCCTCGCACGGCCCTCCTGCCAATAGTCGGCGCGCTGGGCGGCATGATCATCCCGGCTGCGATTTACATTGCGATCACCAGCAACGTTGGCGCCGAAGCCGCCTCCGGCTGGGCGACACCGATGCCAACCGACATCGCCTTTGCGGTCGGGGTGATCGTGCTCCTCGGGAGCCAGGTGCCGCAGGTGCGAAGCTGTTCGTCTTGACGTTGGCGATCGCCGACGACCTCGGCGCCATCGCCGTGATTGCCATTGTCTACTCAGCCGACCTCGAGATCGGCTGGTTGCTGCTGGCGATATTCGGATTGGCGGCGATCTGGATCAGTCAGCGTGTGGGGATTCGCTCGTTGGCCTTCTACGTTCCCTTCGGCTTCGCCATCTGGTACGCCACCTTCCGTTCGGGCGTTCCCGCCACTCTCGCTGGAGTCGCGCTCGGCTTTCTGACTCCGGCTCGCTCTCTCTACAGCGGCCACGAGCTCGAGAGCAAAGCTCGCACCATTCTTGACACGGATCCGCTTGGGGGACGCGCCGAGCATCAAGAAAAGTCTCACCACGAAGCGGAACTGCTTGCCGAAATCGCCACCGAATCGATCGCGCCGTTGAATCGTCTCGAAAACAGGCTGTGCCCTGGTCTTCGTATGTGATCGTCCCATTGTTCGCCCTCGCCAACGCCGGTCTCGACCTGCGCGGGCCGAGCCTCGTCGACCTGCTTTGGAACCCGCTCGCGGTCGCGATCGCCGGTGGGCGGTTGGTCGGAAAGGTCGTCGGCATCACCTCCTTTGCCTGGCTCGCGGTCCGTCTCGGATGGGGACGGCTTCCCAGACAAACCAACTGGAATCACATCGTCGGCCTTGCCGCTCTGGGCGGCATCGGCTTCACTGTCTCGCTGGTCATCACCAATCTGGCTTTCACCGACCCCGCCCTCGTCAATATCGCCCGCGCCGGCATCGTCGCGGGATCGCTTCTCTCTGGCGTTGTCGGCTCGCTCCTCCTGCTTCGGGCCCATGCACACGCGTAAATCCCGGGTTCTCGGGGCTGGTATCGCTGTACAACAACGATACGAACCCTGGGTTCGCAAATGACGCGGCTGGAGGAGTTGATCGGGATCCGGTCGGTGACGGGGGAGGAGACCGAGGCGGTCGAGTGTTGCCGGAGGTGGTTGGAGGACGCCGGGGCTGATGAGATCGACCGGTGGGATGTCGACATGGCCACCCTCGAACGCGACCCCGATTATCCCGGTCGCGAGGTGGAGCGCGACGTGGTTCCGGTGGTCGCGGCGAAGCTGGTCGGGAATCGTCCCGGCCCGACCGTGACCCTCACCGGGCATGTCGACACGGTTCCTCCCGGGAACAAATGGACGAGCGACCCATTCACCCCCCGGCGAGACGGCGACCGCCTTTATGGCCTCGGCGCTTGCGACATGAAAGGCGGCGTGATGGTCGCGGTCGAGTCGTTCGCCGCGATCGCGCGACGGGGACGCGACTTCGCCGGCGAGCTCCAGATCGTCCTTGTGCCCGGTGAGGAGGATGGCGGAACCGGCACCTTGGCGGCGATCAGGCGCGGCTGGGGAGGAGATTTGGTGATCATCACCGAGCCCACCTCGCGGGCCGGGAGCTCGCAGATCGTGATTGCCCATGGCGGCGCCTTGACCTTCACGATCGAGATAACCGGGAGATCAGCCCATGCCTCGATCGCCCCCGAAGGCGAGAACGCCCTCGACCATTTCTGGTTGATTCATCAGGCGCTCAAAGACATCGAGCAATCGATCAACGCCCAAGAGACGGTCGACTTGATGCTGGCCCTCGGCACCCCCTATGCCACCAACGTCGGGAAGGTCACTGGCGGGGTTTGGTCGGCGAGTGTCATGGAACATCTTCGAGCCGAGGTTCGCATGGGTGTCGCGTTGAACGAGACAATCGCCGCAGCCGAGGAGCGAGTGATTCGAGAGGTTCTCGCCAAGGCGGACGCAGATCCCTGGCTCGCCAGCCACCCGCCGACGGTGACGCGGACGGGGGGAGCGTTCGGTTCGGCCGCGATCTCCGGCACTCATCCCTTGGTGACGACCCTGGCCGACGCCGCCGCCGAGGTCACCGGCCAGCGGCCGGCCAACATCGGAGTTCCCTATGGATGCGACATGGCGCTTTGGCAAAGAGTCGGCAAGTCAACGCCTTTGGTCTATGGGCCCGGTGACATCCGCCAAGCGCATGCGCCCGACGAGTGGGTATCGCTCGAACAAGTCGAAGTCGTGACCGAGGTGCTCATTCGCGCCTGCCTCGACCTGCTCCAGCCGGTTATGGAAAGCGGTTGAACCAAAACGCCGAAAAAGCGGCGCCGGCCAGCATCAGAAGGCCCGCCTGGCCCGCAAAAAGGTGGCTGAGGTCGCGGGTTTCGGTCTCGTAGCCGACTCGCGAGCCGATCTCGAGGTAAACGTTCTCTAGGTCCTCCGCGGTCGGCGCATCGAAGAACTGCCCGCCAGTCTGCTCGGCGATCCGCATCAAAGTCTCCCGATCGGGAGGGACTGAGATCGTTTCGACGTTGCCCAAGACGTCGACGATTCGAACCGTGCCTTCCGGCGTACCCAACGCCACCGCAAAGATCGGGATGCCCAAGTCGGCGGCGAGGGCGGCCGCCTCGAGCGGTTCCCGTACGCCCGCGGTGTTGGCGCCGTCGGAGAGCAAGAGGATCGACACCGGGAGCGGTCCTTCCTTGTCGCCTCCCCCCTGGGTGGCGTTCACTCCGACTTCGACCGAGAAGGCGATCGCGTCGCCCAGTGCCGTCCTGCCTTCGGCCCGCAGTGACGAGAGGGCGCCGAGCAACAGCTCGCGATCGCGGGTCGCGGGGGAGAGGACTCTCGCTTCGGTCGAAAACTGCACCAGCGCCACCCGAATGTCGGGCGGCAGTTGCTCGAGCAACAACGTCGCCGCGTCTTGGGCGGCGGTCAGCCGGCTGGGCTGGACGTCGAAGGCGCCCATAGAGCCCGAGGTGTCGGTGGTCAGCACGATCGTCGCCTCCTCGCGAGCGGTCGTGATCCTCGCCTCAGGGCGGGCGAGGCCGACGATGGCGGCGGTGAGGGCGGCCAGGAAAAGCACCGGCGGGATGTGGCGCCTCCACCCTGGTTGTTGGTCGACAAGGTTGGCGAGCAGGTCGAGATTTGTGAACCGCACCGCGTATCGGTGCCGGCGACGTTGCAGGCTGATGTACGCGAGGACGAGCAAAGGAATCAGTGCCAGCGCAAAGAGGGCGGCGGGAAACTGAAAGCTCACTTGACCGTGAACCCTCCGCCACTGCTCTCCATGCCGACCTCCCTTGTGACCTGGCCACATTGTGCTCGCGGGGGATTTGTTTGGGAACGGAAATCCATCCGCGACCGGCCAAGTCGTCCGAAGTGGCTAGCCCCACGCCGCTCCTACTTATCGATAGGGCCCGCTCCCCATAGCCCGGGGAGCGGCGCCTCGCTAGGCTCAGCTCAGGAGGAATAGGGAGGGCGTGGCGAACCGGGTCGGACTCTTGTGCTTGGCCGTATTCGCCGCGCTGCTCGCGGCGACCGGGTCACCGGCAATCACCCCTGCGGCCGCTCAGGTCGACCCGCGGCCGAACTTTGTCGTGGTCGTAACCGACGACCAACGCTGGGACACGATCGGGCGATGCTTTCCGTCTGTTGACGGCACCGATTTCAACGCTGGTGCCGACTCGTGCATGCCGGAGCTCACCGAGAACCTGATCGCCAACGGCACCACGTTTTTGCGCGGCGAGGTCACCCAGGCGCTTTGCTGTCCGTCGCGGGCGAGCATCCTCACGGGCCAGTACTCCCGCCACACTGGTGTCGCCATCAACGAGGGCTCCCTCTTCAGAGACAACTCGACACTGGCGACTTGGACGGATGGAGCCGGGTACCGCACCGGGCTCGTCGGCAAGTATCTCAACGGGTACGGGCTGGGGGCTTGGGTGAACTACATCCCGCCTGGCTGGGACGAGTTCCACAGCTTCCACGGGCACGAGAGCACTGACAACCTGTACACCAACTACCCGTGGATCGACTGGACGGAAGGAGATACGGCGCCGGCGATAACCCGCTTGAACACGGTCGACTCGACATCGGAAGCACCTTGCGCCGCAGGTAACAATTACTCGACCGACCGCATTTGTTGGCTCGGTCTCGAGTTCTTGCGGGCCGACCAAACAACCCCGTTTCTGCTGTACCTGGCCCCAGTCTCGCCGCACAGCCCAACAATTCCCCCGAGCCGCTACGACAATATCTACGAGAGCTTGTCGCTACCGATCTACCCGAGCCACAACGTTGTTCCTACCCCGAATACGCCCGCCTACCTGCCGACCACACCGTTTTCCGCGGGAACATTGCAGCGATCGGTCGAGAACATCGATACGGCGTTGGAGGCGACCCGGGCGGTGGACGACCTCGTTGGCGTTCTTTACGACGAGCTTGCGATCGATGGGCGATTGGCCAACACGGTGTGGGTCTTCGTTTCCGACAACGGATTCGCCACTCTTGAGCACCGCCTCTCGAGCAAACAATGTCCCTACATGGAGTGCCACCGAGTGCCGTATGTGGTGGTGTGCCCTCCGGCGGTCTGCGCGAGCGCCGGCGCGGGGGTTAGGGATGCGTCGAACTATGCCCTCAATATCGACATCGCTCCGACGATCGCCGACCTGGCGGGGATCTCACCAACGCTGCGGGTCGACGGGCGCAGCTTGGTGCCGATTCTCCAGGACCCGTCAGCTCCGTGGCGAACCGAGTGGGGTCTGTACGAAAACAAATACCCTTTGAACAGGAACGCTTTGGACGGGATCGTTGCCAAGGGTTCGGATGGCTCTTGGTACAAGTACATCGTGATACAGGGAACAGGTGAAGTCCAGCTATTCAACCTGGACATCGACCCGTGGGAGATCACGAACCTCTGGAACAACGGGAACTACGCCGTGATCCAGAACGAGATGGCAACGAGGCTCAACGACTTCGTCACCAACCCGACCCTGACCATCACCTCCGGGCCTCCCTCTTCTACAGTCGAAACCTCGGCGACCATCAGTTATACGTCGTCGGAAGCCGTGACGTTCGAATGCGGCCTCGACGGCGCCCCGGTAGCAACTTGCGGCGCCGGCACCAACGGATCAGTCACTTACACCAATCTGGCTTTGGGTACCCACACAGTGACTGTGCAGGCGGTCGATGCCTTCAACAATGTCTCAGCAATTTCCACTGTCACATTCACGATCACCGATGGCGGCGGGGGCAGCGGACCCTTCCAGCTAACGGTGACCAAGGCCGGCACTGGCACTGGCACGGTGCGCAGCACGCCGGCCGGGATCAAGTGCGGTGGCGACTGCACGGAGACATACGTGTCAGGAACCTCTGTGGTCCTGACCGCTAAAGCGACGACCGGGTCAATCTTCACAGGCTGGTCGGGTGGCTGCACCGGCACTGGCGCCTGCCAGGTGTCGATCACGGCGGAAGCAACGGTCACAGCCACCTTCACCCGGCCCTGAGACTCAGTGAGAGCCGATTTCGAAAAGGGCGGCGGGAAGCTGAACGCTCACTTGACCATCCTTTGCCGCCGGAGGAACTCGACCAGGCCGCGGAGCCAGTCGCCGGCGGTTGAAAGTCGAAGGTGACCGACGCCGGCCGCGGCTAGGGCTCGCTCCACCTGCGCCCGTTCGGCTCCCGCCGCGTCCGCGAAAGCTTCCCGCAGTCGTGGAGAAGTCGTGTCGACTCGGAGCTGGCGACCGGTTTCCGGATCCATCAGGACCACCTCGCCCACGTCGGGAATCTCGCACTCGCGAGGATCGACGATCTCGACTGCAATCACCTGATGGCGGTAGCCGAGCTCGGTGAGCGGTTTCTGCCAATCGTGCGGCCCACGGAAGTCGCCGACCACCACCACGAGCCCTCGTTGCCGCGAAATGGCTTGCAGCCTCGTCAGCGCCGAGCCGAGCGAGGTCGGTCCCGTTGGGTTTTCGGCATTCTCGGTGTGGGTCGCCACCAGCACCCCGCGGAGACCAGCTCGCCCTGGTCGAGGGAGATGGGTGATTGGGTCTGGGCCGCCATAGGTGAGGACGCCAAGCCGTCCCCCCCGGCGAGAAGCGAGATGGCCGATCGCCATTGCCACTCCTTCGGCGACGTCCCATTTGCGCCGGTCGGCGGTGCCAAAGCCCATCGAAGGCGACGAGTCGAGCAAGAGCCACGCGGTGAGGGTGCGTTCGGCGATATCGACACGCACGTGGGCTTGGTTGGTCCGGGCCGTCACGTTCCAATCGATGCGACGGACGTCGTCGCCGGGTTGGTAGGGACGAATTGTCGTGAGCTCGGTGCCGATACCTTGGGAGGCGGACCGGTGCTCACCCGGCAGTAGCCCCTCGATTTTGCGCGCCACCGTGAACTCGAGCGCTCGCAAAACGGCCTCGGGAACCGGCCCGGGACCCGGCCGAGCCGGGGAACGCCCGCGCCGAAAAGCGAGGATCGTCACGCGCTCTCTCGGGCAAGCTCGATCTTGGGCGCTGGCACCTTGTCGAGCACTGCCGCGACGATCCCGTCGGGGGTGATGTTTTCCGCCAACGCTTGATAGGTGAGGACCAGGCGGTGGCGAAGGACGTCTTGGGCGAGATCCCTGACGTCCTGGGGGAGGGCGTAGGTGCGCCCGCGGAGGAGGGCCAAGGCGCGGGCGCCGTAGACGAGGTTGATCGGTCCGCGGGGGCTGGCGCCATATGCGACGTAGGGGGCTACGTCGGCGAGGCCGGCGGCAGCAAGGTCGCGGGTGGCGGTGGCCAGTTCGACTGTGTAACGCGCCAGGGCCGGATCGACATAGACCTCGGTTGTCATCTGTTGCAGACCCAAAAGCTCGTCCGGGCTCAGGATCTGGCGAACCGCCGTCGCCTCAGCAAGAGCTCTTTGCACGACCGTCACTTCGTCGCCGATCTCGGGATACCCAACGACGACCTTGAGCATGAAGCGGTCGATCTGCGCCTCCGGCAGGGGATAGGTGCCGTCCGACTCGATCGGGTTTTGGGTCGCCATCACGAGGAACGGAGCCGGGACTGAGTGGGTCTCCTCGCCGATCGTTACCTGTCGCTCCTGCATCACCTCGAGCAACGCCGACTGGACCTTGGCCGGGGCGCGGTTGATCTCATCCGCCAAAAGGAAGTTGCAGAAGACCGGGCCGAGCTCGGTGTCGAACCGCTCCGCGCCCGGTTTATAAATTCTGGTGCCGACAAGGTCAGAGGGGACGAGGTCAGGGGTGAACTGGATTCTGCGGAAGGTGCCACCAAGCACTTGCGCGACGGTCTTGATCGTCAGGGTCTTTGCCAGCCCCGGCACTCCTTCTATAAGAAGGTGTCCGCCGGCGAGCAGGGAGACCAACACCCGTTCGAGCATCGCGTCTTGCCCGGCGATGACTCGCTTGATCTCGTAGAGGGCGGCCTCCATTCGGGCCTTGGCCTCGTTCGCAGCTTCCAAGAACCTGCCGCCAACACTATCCATGCCGACTCCCTTGTGATCCCTGCGAACATTGTGCCTGCGGGCGCATTGTTTCGGGAAGGAATTCAACCTTCGAGCGGGAAATCGCCCAAAGTGGCTAGCCCCAACTCTCGTTCTCGCGCATCAAACGCAAGCCCTGGCTTGCGTTTGATGCGCGAGAACAGGGGATCTATTTCGCAGAAGTGCTTGTCGACCTCGACCGAGATATGCCGCCCGATCGAGGACCGTCGGTTGTCGAGGCCCTGTTGAACCTGCGCGCCGACGAGCGCTGAATGACCATCTGGTACCTCGACACCTCGGCCCTGGCCAAGTTCGTCCGCTCCGAGCCGGAGACCGGAGCCCTGCGGCGATGGCTAACAACCAAACGGTGGATCCTCTCGGACCTCCATCGAACCGAGATCCGGAGTGCGGCGGCCCGGTCCGGAGGGCGGGCGTTGGCAAGAGCCGAGCGGCTGATAGCAGAGAGCGACGTCATCCGGGTCGATGCCGATGTCTTCGATCGTGCGGGCCGACTGCTGCCCCTCGATCTTCGTTCGTTAGATGCCCTTCACCTTGCCGCCGCGTTGACTCTTGCCTCCGACCTGGCCGGCATTGTGGTTTACGACGAGCGTTTGAGATTGGCAGCTGCATCCGCTGGTATCGCGGTGGCCTCCCCCGGCACAAGGCCCTAGGCAGCACGCCCGGAGGGACTCGAACCCCCAACCTTCTGATCCGAAGTTAGCTATCGCCCGTGTTGGCCAGTTGTGTCAGGTGCCGAATAGTGCGGTCCTGATTGGGTTTTCTCGACGGGCCGTGTCGTCTCGTGATCTCGGATGGCGAGGCGCAGCAGGGAGTCTGTCACTAGTTCGTCACTAGCTACCGGCTGCTGGCAGCCTCGTTTAAGCCGCTCCGGAGCGCCAGCTGCTGGCCGGCGTCGACTGATCGGTTTCTGTCACTTGTCAAGTTTCGGTACCCGCACGACACTCTGGCTCCGGCTCCTCCACGACACTTCCCCGCGGGTTTGGCTGGCAGCGTTGATCCGTTCGGGTTTGCCTCCGGGGTTAGCGAACGCTCCATGAGCCTTGCTCGGATCGTGTCTCACTCTCCATCCGACCATCTGACGGCGGTTCGGACGTTGGTAATTCCGGTGCATGCGAGAGGGGAGGGGGACAGACTGTTCCCATGGGTTCGATCACTTGGGGTAAAGACATTGCTGAGGTCTACGACGCGACCTACTCGGCCCAGTTCGCTCCGTCGGTCCTTGATCCCCTCGTCGATCTCCTCACGGAACTGGCACGCGGCGGCCCGGCTCTTGAGTTCGCCGTAGGCACTGGACGCGTGGCGCTACCGCTGAGCGCACGAGGTATCTCCATGCGCGGAGTCGAGCTGTCGCCCCACATGGTGGAACAGTTCCGCGCCAAGTCGGGCGCTGACACGGTGCCGGTGACCATCGGGGACATGACCACCACACGTGTTCCCGGCACTTTCAAGCTCGTTTACCTGGTGGCCAACACCATCATGAACGTCACCACCCAAGACGAGCAGTTGAGGGTCTTCGCCAACGCCGCCGCCCACCTCGAAACCGGAGGACATTTCGTGGTTGAGGTGATCGTTCCCCAACTGCGCAGTGTGCCCCCAGGGGAGATGGGTCGGGTCTTCACCCTCGATCCTGACCATGTCGGGATCGAAACCTTCGACGATCTCGTCGGCCAGATCGCATGGTCGCATCACTGGATGGAGGTGGAGGGGCGGCTGGTGCGACATTCTGCGCCATACCGCTACGTCTGGCCGTCGGAACTCGACCTGATGGCCAGGCTCGCCGGCCTACGCCTACGCCACCGCTGGGCGGGATGGGACCAAACGCCATTTACCTCGGAGAGTCTCAGCCAGGTCGCCGTCTTCGAGAAGACGTCATAGAAGACCCCGACCAACCGACTCGTTAGAAGATGTCAAGTCTCGGTACCCGGGCGACATTTTGGCTCCGGTAGGTGGGCGACGTTTCCCCGCGGGTTAGGAGGCGGCGTTGATCCGGTTGGCTTTGCCTCCCGGGTTGGCGAAGGCACCGTGAGCCTTGATCGGGTCGTCTTTGACCGAAAGCCGCGTCCACAAACTGTCGCCCACCAACCGGGGCCACAGTGACCAGTATGAGGCGGAACCGCACATCGGTTTCTGTCACTAGATCTGTCACTAGCAAGGCGTCGTGAGGGACGAAGAGCAGAGGCTGATCTCGGCGAAACTCAACTAGTGCAAGGGTTCTCGGTAGCACGCCCGGAGGGATTCGAACCCCCAACCTTCTGATCCGTAGTTGCCGAATCACATACCAAACGGAGCATTATGAGACTGGCTCGGTGATGGGCATGCGGTCGAAGGACTCATTTCGCACCTGGCCGCTTGGGGCGAGAATCCAATTCGGACGCCAAGAAAGGCTCGGGAGGATTAGCTAAATGGGTCAGGGACTGCAGGATGGACGACCAAGAAATCGATGATGTCGTCAAGCCGCGGCTTCGTGACCGCGCCCGTTCGGTAACTGATCACGGCCAGGGTGATAGTTGGCGAGTGGCGGAGCTCGACCTCAGGATCGGTGTCGAGGATTTGCCGACGTTTGGTGCTGACTGTCTCCTCGTAACGGTCTTTAGTGGAGAATCACCTCTCGGCCGAATTCTGATTCCAGCGCCGTTCGACCCGATGCCGCGGAGGCTGTTGGAGCCTCATCTGGAGGGATTCGCCCTGAGGGCGAGATCGGCCGAGCTGCATGAGGCCTTTCGAGACCCGTCATCTCCGGTCATGTCGGCGACAGTTGTGATCTGCACCAAGGATCGGCTCCATCATCTGCGACTCTGCCTCAAGGCGCTCGGCGCGTCTGACGTGCCCCTCGAGCTTTTAGTCATCGACAACGGAGCTGGTGATCCCAAGGTACGTCAGGCAAGCGAGGAGGCAGGAGCCACTTACGTCCACGAGCCTGTGCCGGGCCTCGATCGTGCCCGCAATCGAGGACTTTCGGCGGCAACTGGTTCCATAGTGTTGTTCACGGATGACGATGTCGAGGTCGCGCAAGCATGGGCACGACATTTGCTCGCCCCGTTCGTCGATCCGAATACCGTCGCTGTGACCGGCCTCGTCCTGCCGGCTTCCGTCTCCTCGCCAAGTGCCGCGGCATTCGAGCGACACGCCACGTTTGTGAGAGGGTGGGAAAGCCGCCTGTTCGACGGCACCCGTGAAGCAGCGTTGAATGCCGGAAACGCGGGCGCGGGCGCCTCACTGGCCTTTCGGAGCGACTACCTCACATCGATCGGAGGGTTCGCGGAGGAACTCGATGCCGGACGGCCGACAGGATCGGGTGGCGACACTTACGCATTGTATAAAGCCCTCAGGGACGGCTGGCGAGTGAGATACGAGCCCCGGGCGATCGCATACCACAGGCATCGGGAGAGCCCCGATGCGCTGGCCGAAGCAGTGCGGGGATATGGCCGGGGTGTAACTGCCTATATGGCCAAAGCGGCCCTCGATGACGGCGACCGAAGGGCCCCTTTCGCCATCGTCCGGTGGGGCCTAGGTCGAGCCGTCCGCGCCATGGCGCGCGCCGCATTGGGCCGACCGGGGTCGGAACTGAGGCTTGCCCGCCAAGAGGCGGCAGGGATGCTCGAGGGTGTACCTGCTCTGGGGAGATCTCGGCGACAGCTCCGCGACCATCCTCCCCTCCTAGCCCCCGGATCGACATGGGAGCCGGAGCCGCCGACCAGCGATGTCTCTTCATTCGCGGTCAGTCGGCGATCGGGTGAGGTGGCTGTGGTGATTCCTTCGCACGGTCGCCGGGACTCGGTGCTGGCTCTGGTGGGAGCCGTGCTCGAACAGAACTACCCGGCCGACCAGCTCGAGATCATTGTTGCTCTCGACGGGGATGTCGACGGGTCGGCGCGCGCCCTCGTTTCACGGTTTGGCGACCGCGTCCGTGTCGTGGCCGGGGAGCGTGGTGGTGCTGGCCTCGCCCGGAACCGCGGTGCCGCACTCAGTCAAAGCCAGATTCTCATCTTCCTCGACGATGATGTCACACCCGTTCACAAGTACCTGGTGGCGGCGCACTGGGCGGCGCATGCCGACGGTGGAGTCGACGTCGCTATCGGCGGACTTCACACCAGGGTCGCCGCATCGGACCTGTCGTCACGCATGGTGCGTAATTGGTGGAATGATCACAGCCGTCGACTAGGCACGCTCGATAGTCCTACCTTCTCCGATGTGTGTACCGGCAATTTGTCGATCAACTCGGCCACGTTTCGTCGCATGGGAGGCTTCAAAGGCCTGCCACGGCGCGAGGACTGGGAGCTCGGATATCGGCTCCTTGTGGCCGGGGCCAAGATCGGGATCGCCGCCGGCGCAGATGTGGTCCACCACACCGACACCAGCTTGGCGAAGGGTCTCAGGGATCGCCGACTCGAGGGTCGGGGGGACGCAGCGATCGTCCGCCGGTCCCCCGAGGCGTACGCCTTGCTGCCGCTTGGCATATGGCACGTCCTCACCTCCGGCCGACGCCGGGCGGCGAGCGCTGCCATCGCCCGCCCGCAGGCATCCGAGAGATGGGCCCAGAAGCTCACGATCATTCTCGGGTCTCTCGAAGCGGCCGGGCTCACCGATCGGGCCGCCGCCGTGGTGTCGCTGGCCTTTCAGACGGCTTATTGGTCGGGGGTGGGTGAGGAGAGTGGAGGCGAGGCGGGGTGGCTCGCCCTCGCCGCCGAGGGGCGGCGGCGGACGATCTGTGCTGTGACCTCCCCTTTGGAGTTGACAGAGGCCGGCCGGTTTCGGCCGCCGCCGCCGCCGGTGGGTGAAGTGCTGGTCACTTACCGCGGCCAGGCCATAGGCGCCGCTCCGCTTCGGTGGGGCGGGATCCCGTGGGATCGGCAACGATTCGCGGGGAAGGTCATTCAGAGGATGGCCCCCTGGACCCTCGTTGTCGATGCCCAGCAGAGGGGGATGCCTTGATCGAGACGATCGAGATCGACCTTACCGACGATCAATGGCGGCCCCCGTTCACTCTAAGCGGCACGGCCTGGGCGCTCATTCGCGCCGGCCGGCATGTGCTCGGCGAGGAGAGACTCGTGGGAGTCTCACCTCTGGAGCTCGTCGATCACAAGTCAAGACTGGTTCGTGCCTATTCAGCCAGGCTTGGCAACGACCAACGCGAGGCCTTGGACGGGTCTGGCGTGACCATCGTCGTGTGCACGCGCGATCGGCCCAGGCTGCTCGAGGGGTGTCTGGCCGCTATCTCGTTGCTGCAGCCCATGTGCGCCGAGGTCATCGTGGTCGACAACGCCAGCACCGAGAGATCGTCCCGCCAAATTGCAGAATCGTTTGGTGTCACCGTCGTCAGCGAGCCGACCCCCGGACTGGATCGAGCCCGCAACATGGGCTTCCACGCAGCTTCCACCGATGTCGTCGCCTTCGTCGACGATGACGCCCGAGTCGACAAGCACTTCGCCGGAGCTCTCGGCCAGATATTCGACCATGCCGGGATTCAGGCCGTGACCGGGCTTGTCCTGCCCGCCGAGCTGGAGACGTACCCTCAGCAGGCATTCGAGATGATCGAGGGCGGCATGCGCAAGGGCTTTCGCTGCCAGGTCTTCGATCGTGCGCGCGTCGGCCTCCAGGCGTTCCGGGTGGGGGTGGGAACCAATATGGCCTTCAGGCGCGAGCTTCTCGATCGCCTTGGCGGTTTCGATCTCCGATTCGACGTCGGCACTCGAACCAAAGGAGCCGGTGACCTCGACCTGTTCTGGCGGTGCTTGCAGGCCGGAGTCCCCGTCGTCTACGACCCCGACGTTCTCGTCAGGCATATACATCGGCGCGATCGGAGAGGTCTCCTCAACCAGATGCGCGATAACGGGACGGCATACGCCGCCTTCCTCGAGAGCCGAAGCAACGAGTGGCCCGACTTCGCCGGATCAGTGCGCCGGGAGCGGCTGCGCTGGCACTGGTCCCGGCACGTTGTGCGTCCCGTCTCGGCCATAGCTCGGCGGGAGTTCCTGGAGTTACAAATGGCGATCTTCGAACTCCTGGGAAGTCTCCAGGGCGGTGCCGCCCTCCGTTCGGAGACCCTCGATCGCAAAGCGGCATGATGTCCGCCCTGGCCGCCCTTATACATCTCCAGGCCCATCTCGTTGCCCGCGAGTTCAGGCTCAGGTATCGACGGTCGGTGCTCGGCTGGCTGTGGGCTTTCGTTCAGCCGCTGACCCGCCTCGCCATTTTCACCTTCGTTTTTACCCGGGTGATTCCGTTAGGTATAGACAACTACCCGGTCTTCCTGTTTTCCGGAATTATTGCCTGGACTTGGTTCTCCAACGGGATCATCTCGGCCACTACGAGCCCTCTTGCTCTCCGCTATTTGCTCTTTCAGCCGATCAGACGATTCATCGTGCCCACAGTGAGCGTCGCCTCTGACTCGATCGACTTCGTGCTGGCTTTTCCCATCCTCCTTGCCTTTGCAGTTATCGCGGGTGGCAGGCTCGAATGGAGTCTGCTGTTCGTGCCGGTCATCATGGTGGTCCAATTCGCTCTCGTCGTGGGGCTGGGCGCGCTATTCGCTACGGCACAGGTTTGGGTGCGTGACGTCCAGAAGGTCATCGAAGTCTTCCTGGCGCTCGGTTTCTATATCACTCCGGTCTTTTATCAACCCGATCAGATTCCGGAAGGTTTCCGGTGGATGGCAGAACTCAACCCGATGGCCCATTTGATCGCCGCCTACCGGGTTGTGATCATCGAAGGAGTGCTTCCCGACCTGGCCGGGTTCTCGGTCGTCGCCTTCCTCAGCGGCGCCATCGCCGCCCTCGGCTATCTGGTCTACGGGCGTTTCAGCGCCAGCTTTGTGGACGAACTGTGACGGCCATCGCGTTCAACCGGGTGGGCAAGCGGTATCGACGCAGCGACCGGTTGGGGGGGAGACGCTCGGTCCGCTGGGCCCTGCGTGATCTGTCTTTGGAGGTGGCGGCGGGCGAGACAGTGGGCCTGATCGGCGCCAATGGAGCCGGCAAGTCGACGGCTCTGCGGCTTGGCCTCGGGATCACCAGCCCCACCGAGGGAACCGTGTGTACCAAAGGCAGAATGTCAGGCGTCCTCAGCCTGGGGGACGGATTCCATCCACTCCTCACGGGCCGCGAGAACGCTGTCACGGCCTCGATGCTGTCGGGCCTGTCACACGAGCAGGCGAAGAGCCGACTCCCATCCATACGTGAGTTCTCCGGCCTCGAGGACGCCTTCGACGACCCATTGCGCACCTACAGCTCGGGAATGTTCGTCCGGTTGGCCTTCGCCGTCGCCATCAACGTCGACTCCGACATCCTGCTCATCGACGAGGCGCTCGCCGTCGGCGACCTCGAGTTCTCGTCGCGGTGTATCGATCACCTCGAGTCACGTCAGCAGGCAGGGACGACGATGCTGCTGGCTTCCCACGATCTCGAACAAATTCGGCGGCTCTGTCATCGGGTGGCATGGCTGGAGGGCGGCTCAATCAGAGCGATCGGCAGCCCAAACGACATCACCGGCGACTATGGGCGAGCCATGCACACGCCTGGTGCCCCCTTGCCTGTCGCGACCAGCCAGATGGGGTCGCGTGAGGTCGAGTTTCGAGAGATCAGGCTTCTGAGTCGCGGCGGGGAGCTGGACGGAGTGTTGCCGATCGGATGGCCCCTGACCGTCGAAATGTCGTGGATAGCCCGTTCTCCAGTTGAATCGATGATATTCGGGGTCAGCATCCACGACGGGTCGGGGAATCGATGCCTCGATATCACCTCGCCCGCGGTAGTACCCGAAGCGGCAGGCCAGATGGGAGTGGTGAGATTGGCCCTTGATCGGCTCGATCTCGGTGGGGGCACGTACCACCTCGACGCGGGAATCTACGATCAAAATTGGAGGACGACCTACGATTACCGCTGGCAAGCGCGCTGGTTCGACATCCCAGGAAAGCGGTCGACGGGACCTCTTCATCCGCCTCACAAATGGGAGGCAGAGTGACTTCGGCTTCGATAATCATTCGCACCAAGAACGAGGCTAAATATCTGGCCTCAACGCTCGACGCCATCCTCGATCAGACCCAGCGGCCACATGAGATTTTCATCATCGACTCGGGTTCAGCCGACGACACGATCGAAATCGCCCGGCGTTATCCGGTTCGTATCCTCACAATCGAACCTGAGCGATGGAACTACAGCAGGGCGATTAACATCGCCGCCGCTCACGCCACCGGCGAGGTGTTGATCTGTCTGTCGGCCCATTGTCGCCCAATCGACGAGCATTGGCTCGCTTCTCTCACGCAACATTTGACAGATCCGACGGTGGCGGGGGTCTGGGGGCCGGGATACCAGCCGGGCCGTGAGGTTCCCCACCCCGGACTTGCAGAACGCCAACTCACCTACGGACCCGAGAATCGGAGTTGGGGGCTTTCGAACTCCAACAGCGCGATTCGGCGGTCCCTCTGGCAGGAGCTTCCGTTTGATGAGACGTTGCCAGCGACCGAGGACAAAGCCTGGGCGATGGCCATGCTCGCCCGCGGGTTTGTCATCGTTCACGAGCCAGCCGCCGCCGTATGGCACGCCGCCCACGATCCCAAGAACGCCTTCCGTCGCAATCGCGCCGTGCAGTCCGGATATGACCTGATCTTTCCGGAGCTGAGCTCGAGCGCAGTACGCCAAGCCGCGATTATCGCCCGGCGAGCCAGCCAACTCACTCGCCAGAGGCTAGAGAGTCGCGACTTTTCCGGCCTCGCGCGTGATCTCATGCGCCTACCGGCAGCCCTGGCCTCATTGTCAGGTGGACTGGTCGCTCGCGCGGAAGCCTTGCGCCGCGGGCCGCGGTCTCCTCGCGAGTCGGCCAGTCGAGGTGGACATCCATAGTGGTCGCCTCTAGATCGACGGGGTGAAGGCGCCCAGCCAGAGACCTATCGAATCCTCGGTGGCACGCCCGGAGGGACTCGAACCCCCAACCTCCTGATCCCGTAGTCCGACGCGAGTTCGCGTCGGAGTTCGAATTTCTGGCACTAGCTCGGTTCCCTGAGGACGAAGAGCAGAGGCTGATCTCGGCGAAACCCAACTAGTGCAAGGGTTTTGGCTGGCACGCCCGGAGGGATTCGAACCCCCAACCTTCTGATCCGAAGTCAGAATCAGTGGGTTTTCGCTACCTGGGCCAATCGTCAGAAATGGCCCCTGGCCTGGGGTTTTGTCTCTCAGCCTTTGACATCGTTTCGCAGCGTTTTCAATCCTCTCGCGGACCAAATGCGGACCAAAGGGGCGACACCCTGGAACGACGCCCGCCTACGCGTCACCGACCTGGCCGCCGGATGGTGCATCGTCACCTGAGGACGAAGCCCCCCTCGAGAGACGCCGATCCTGTAATTATGAGCCCAACGGAGACGCCTCCTGAGATGTTGATGAAGACCGCGCGGCGAGTCAACGTCAGACGAGCCAAACCGCTCCAAACGTGTGGCACGTGACTTCGGCCTGTGATGAGACGTCTGCCATCAGTTCGTCATCAGTCCGACCAAGGCCCCTTACCTGTGAGCCACATCGACTTCACCTGGTTCCCTTGTGTCGCGAGCGTCGGCGCCCTGTGCAGACTGCGAGCCTCGACGTCGAAGGAATGACCTTAACGGGCCCCTTTGTCGACTGTCCCAACTGAAAGCAACAGTGACCAGAACACCTACGCCAAGCGCTACCCACCACCAAGTAAGAGCGGTCTGCCAACGGGGATCGGCCGGGTTAGCCCATGGCTTCCATTGCTCAGGAATCATCCAGGCAGCGGCGTAGCCGATGAGGAGGGCACCGGATGCGATCCTGCCGGGTTCGTCATCCCATCGGGAGGCAAGGACTGAGGCGGCGGCGAGACCCCAGGAGGCCATGGTCGCCGCTTCCAGAAGGAGTCGACCCACCGGGAGCTCTTCAGGATTCAACGGAGCCGACAACAAGATCACTGGGTCCATGTTCTTGGCGCCGGCCGAAACGACGACGGCGACCAGCGTGGCCCACGGGAGCAGAGAGATAAGGAGACGTACAGATCGTCGGAGCCGGAGAGGTGATGGTGTTGAGTCCGTCGTTTCGGCCGCCGGGTCGTCGAAGGCGAAGGAGAGAGCCAGAGCGGCGAGGAGCAGACCGCCTCGCAGGTAGAGCTGCCGGCTTGCGAAGTCAGGTTGGAGACCTCGCATGGCCCACGCGAGCCCGCCGATCCCGGCCGACACCGGTAGCCATGGAACCCAGGGAACTGCTGGGATGAGTCGCCTCAAAAGAGTCACGGGCAAGGCTCGTCAGTTTGTGCGCCAACGTCAGGACCTGACATCCTGGTCAGCCCAAACCAGCCTGCGAGCTCGGCGGACGTAGTTGTCGGATCAATGACCTCGACCCACCGGTCGTTCAGCAGGTCAATGACGTTTGTTGCGGGGAGTCCGAGTAGCTGGAGGGCGAGTTGTGCATCAACGCCTTCGATGAGAGTCGGCGTGGTTCCGTTGGTGGCATCGATTGGGATCCAGAAGATGTGTCTAGTGGGTGGTGCGTCCGCGAGTTGACTTGCTAGGGCCGCCTCGCCGCGCTCGAGGGCCGTGGCGGCCAGCCAGACCGCGACCACAGCTCTGGCTTGTCCGAATGCCGAGCAGAACCTCGGGGAGCCTGGTTCGCTTTCGAGTTGTGAGCGAAGATCGCCTGGATAATCAGGGTTGTCCTCAAGCATGGCCTCGATCTCGGCCTCGGTCCACTCCCCGGTCTGCTTGGTGAGGGGAAGGCCAACGGATGAGTGCGCGGCCAACAGTGCCAGATTGAATTCCTGGGACGGAAGAGCCGCGCCGCGGTCCCACTCGGTAGTAGAAACGATGAGTCCGAGTTCTTCGAGCGCTCCGGGTTCATCGATCTGGGTGTTGGATGGTCTCTGGACCACTCGGGAGAGGGCGACCGGGATGATGGCATCGACGGCCTCAACTGTCTGTTGCCATCTTTGGATCCACCGCTCGTAGAGGTTGAAGGCGCAGTATTCAACACCGTTGTGTATCTCGCAAACCTGGGATTCGGCTGCTGCCTGCCAGTCAAAGCGGGTGAGCAACTCCCCGGCCATGTTGATCGAGATGGCCACAACCGCGACCGAGAACACTCCAGCCGATGAGAGCTTGACCAGCCGTTTCCCACGACCAGGTGCTCGGGTCGAAAGGCTCGCCAATAGGCCACCCAGAAGCAGCAGGTAGATGAGGTGAATCTCCGAGGGCCGGGAAATCAGGCCTTCCACTGATTCGAAGTTGCTGGGAACCATCCACGGAGCGAGCCATTCGACACTCGCGGTGGGTCCGGGTTCTGGAGAGAACACCTGGGCATCGGGGGAGGCGATCAGTTGTGCGAAGGCGATTCCGACCAGGGCTACTGATGCCAGTATCGAATGTCGGAAATGACTGCCGAGCAGCACTCCACCGAGACCGAACACTCCGACCATCACCAGCCCGACGGCGAGCTCCCACCAGTCGATCCATCCGATGGGCCCACCCGAGAGTAGGTAGAACATCCCGATGGTCTGAAGTGCGATGGCTACTGCAACGGGCCCGGCAACGCCGGACTGGATTCCCCACAACGGCTCCGATTCGCCCCGGGGCACGGTGGTGAGTGTCTCCGCTGTCCGGCGCCTGCGGAGCGTGGCCTCGTTTGTCGCCAGGAGTGTGCTGGCGGCGAGAGGTAGCATCGCTCCGGCGAGGAATATCACGTCTCGCTGCAAGATTGGGGCCACGCCTCCTAGCCAATACCAGATCAGGGCAGCCGAGCCTGCAGTCCCGATCCACGTGAATGGCGATCGCAGCATGCGGAGACCCTCGAACCTTGCCAGTTGGACGACCCCGCGCGAGTGGCGTCTGTGGATGCGAGTCTCGGAGCGGAACGGACCGTGGTCATGGGCAGGCTGTCTCGAGGAATCCGGTCTCGTCGGATCCACTCGGAACCGCGACGCCGATGATCTCGCCGGCCTCTTGGTAGGTCGTCGCCGGATCGGTGAGGACCGACCAGTTGTCTCGGATGATCGACACCCCATCCGGGTTGCCCCAGAAGTCGGTGACCATGCAGGTCCACACATAGGCCGAGCCGGCGTGCTCCCCGTCGTAGAAGAGGTACTCGGCAGAACGCGCATCATGGGCCAGGAGCCAGACAAGGACAACCTGTTGGCTCTCTCCCTGGCATTCGTCCGCGATCTGCCTGCATCCCATGGCGGCGAGCGAGACGCCGCGGATGAGGTCGGTGATCGTCCATCGAGCCCAAGTCGAGCCCACAGACACGGCCTCGCGGGCGAAGTAATCGTCGGCAGCTGATTCCACCCACCACCAGTTACCTTCGCCGAGATCCCCCGCTCCAAAGAGAAAGGTGTAGTGCACCGGGTACTGCCGGACCTCGAGCCCTTCTCGAACCTCGGTCGGCGTCACCGATACCACAGGTTGGACTGCCGTCGCCCACTCCTCGATCCAACCCTCGTACCCGGGCATGGCGCAGAAGTCGATGCCGTCGTTTGTCTCGCACTTGAGGTCGGCGTTGTCGCCGACAAGCTGGCTCATCGCCTCAGTCCGTGTCGACTCTTCAATCGGGCCGAGTTGGGCAGGGCCCGTCGTGACCACAACTGCAAGCCCGACACCAAGCAGGGTCCAGCCGACAGGCCAACGACCAAGCATGGCGAGGCCCGCTATCAGCAGCGTCAACGCGGACAGGTAGGCCAAGTGGAGACCCGCAGGGCGGAAGGCCAACTCGTAGGGGATGATGTCCTGAGGCCGGGCCAGCGGTGAGAGCCATTCGACGCCGATTCTGCTGCCCCAATCCTCGGACCGGTAGGGAAAGCTGATCATGAGCCCGCCCAACACCAAAACGGCGAACAACGGCGTGGAGGGATGGGGCATCCATCGAGTCATAGCGGCGCCGACGGCACCGGCGAACATCACATAGACCGGGCCGGCCAGGACTTCGGTCCAGACCATCGAGGTCACCGGGCTCCTCGACATCACCCATCCCAGCACCAGCATCTGGACCACAAAGGCGGCGGCAGCCGGATAGGCCAGACCGACGAGGATCCCGCCCATCCGCTGGGACATGCCGATGGGCATGACCATCGGTGGGTTGGCGTCGGAGCGTCCCTTGGCTCGCAGCACCGCCCAACCGGCCACCATCGACGTGGCGAAGGCGAGGGGAAGCATGGTCCAACCAAGGGTGACGCTGACTCGGTTGAGGACCGGCGCCTCCTCCCAGAGTGCGTACACCGCCCACCCCGCTGCACCGAGGGCGCCGATCAAGGTCAGAGGATGCCGGAGCATCATCCGCCCCTCGAAACGTGAGAGAGCGAAGATTGCTGGAGCTAGTCCCGATTTTCTGGGGCCCTCGGCCACTGGAACTGTGGTGGCGGTCACGCCGCCTCGGTGTCTTCCTCGAGCGCGGCTGCGCCTACCAACATCACGTAGCCGTCCTCGATGGTCGGCTCGATCAGCTCCGCACCAGATGGCGGCGTGCCCACCGCCCGGAACTGGCCGCTGGTAGTGCGCCAGAAGATCCGTGCCGAGGCGGGTCGATCATCCGAGAGCCAGACCTTGCCTGCGGCGATCTGAGCCAACCCGGCAGGTGTCCCGTCGAAGCTGACCCGGCCTCCATCGAGGACGATCACTCGATCGCATATTGCAGCGACGTCCTCGGTCTGATGAGTAGAGAGGAGCACGACACGATCTGTGGAGAGTTCAGTAACCAGCTCCCTAAACCGGAACCGCAGCTCGGGATCGAGTCCGGCGGTGGGCTCGTCGAGGATGAGAAAGCCGGGGGAACCGAGCAGTGACTGAGCCAGTGCCAGCCTGCGGCGCATGCCACCCGACAGCTTCCGGATCTTGGTAGTCGACTTGTCTGAGAGCCCGGTGATCTCGAGGACACGCCGTACCTCAGCGTGACGTTCGACCCGGTCGACGTGCTCTTTGAGAATGGCCAGGTAGTCGATGAAGTCGAAACAGGTGAAATTGCGGTAGAAGCCCGGTTCTTGAGGCAGATAGCCGATGCGTCGACGGATCTCGGTCCGCTCATCAGGCCGATCCGGGTCGAAGCCGAGAACATCGATCCGCCCGGCGTCCGGGGCAAGCACAGTCGCCAGACACCGCAGCAACGTGGTCTTGCCGGCGCCGTTCGGGCCCAGCAGACCGGTGATCCCATTATCCAGCCGGAAGCCCACTCCGTCGAGGGCGTGGACGCTCCCATAATGCTTGCGGACGTCTGTCAACATCACCGTCATCGAGGGGTCCCTTCACGGTCGTATCGTTCTCTCCTCACCATCACGGCGACCGCGGCCAGCAGCGCCAAAACCGCGTATCCGATCTGGGCTCTGGTATCGAAGGTCTCGTAACCCTCGGCCACGGCGATCACCATCGCTGCCACCCAACCGCCGCCGACCATCGACCCAGCGAGCCAAACCTCGAAACGGCTCGACAATGCCAGCGTGACCAGGGTCAATGCCAGAGCCGGCAGTAGCCAGGCAGTGAACCCGAAGGCCGAGGGCGCCGGCACCATCGGCCAGGCGACCAGGCCGACCGGGATCGACACGGCCAGCACCGTCACCACGCGCAGAAGAAGCAGACGGAACGAGTCGATCGGGCTCGCCAATGTCAGGTCGTATGCAGGATCCACCAGCCGGCCATAGGCGAACGCCACCCCCGCCACAGGCAAGAGAGGGGCGACAATGAGAAACACCCTGTAGGTACCGTCGGTCGGATTCGAAGTGGACGCGACCGCCGCGAAGGCCATGACCAAGACGACGGCGAGCAGGAACGAGATACGCAAGGCCGGACTCACCGCCACGATCCGGGCCACATGGCTCGGCACACCTAAACGGGTGAGGGTCCGCTCAACCACCCCGGGCCTACTCGGCTCCACAAGTTCGGCAATCGTCGACCAGGACCGTTCGAGCCAATCCCGATCCACCACCACCAGGCTGCGACACTCCCCGCAGTCGGTGAGATGCGCTTCCAGTGAGGCTGCCGCCACCCGATCCAACGCGGCTTCCTGATACCGGTGGATGTCCGAAGCGTCAACGTGCCAGCTCATGCCAGCTGCTCCCTCATGATCTGTTTCGCTCTCATCAGACGGGTCTTCACCGTCCCTGTAGGAATCCCTAAAAGACGCGCCGCCTCCCGCGTACTCAAACCGTCCAGGATCCGGGCCTGCACCACCGCCATCAGCTCGGGCGACAGACGAGCCATAACCTCCCCTAGCTCCCCGTAGCCAATCCCTGCCAACACCGACTCCTCCGCCGACTCCACAACCGACGGACGTTCGAAACGAGGAACACGATCACGACGGAGCCGGTCGATCAGCTTCCGGATAGCGATGCCCCACAGCCAGGCCGCCACCTCCCCCTCACCTCGATAGTCACCAGCCTTCCTCCAGACCGCAACAAAGGTCTCTTGAAGGGCGTCTTCGACCAAGGTTGGGTCGGCGGCCCGGTGGGCTAGCCGCGCCGCCAGCCAAGGCGCATGGCGCTCATGGAGTTCTCGCAGCGAATCGACCTGGCGATCGACAATCGCGGCGAGCAATTCGGCATCAGTCATCACCCCATTGTCGTAGCGACCAGTCGAATCGGTTCACCAATCGCGGCTTGCGCTCACGAACACCGAGGAGATACCGGGTCGCTATGAGACGCGATGACCAACCGACCCCGGTGGGACAGGCATCTCCACCGGGGTACTCGGTTTTGGCAGGCCCGGGTTTCCTATGGTGCTTCGACCACGTCGACCAGCTCGACCCCTTCACGCCAGGCGAGACGGACTATGCCGATGCCGTCCTCGCTGCTCGGAATCAGGTCTCCAGTTTCGGATCCGCCGTCGCTCCAGCGGACCGTCACCTGCCTCGTTAGGGGCTGATCGGGGACCTCGACAACGAGGATGATGAGATCCGATTCACCAGCCCGGGCCACCGCGGTTCTGGTGTCAGTACTGGGAGCAGGTGTCGGCGCGTACGTGTCGGTCTTGATCCAAAGCCGGCTTACGGTTCGAAGGCCACTCTCTTCCTCGACCCGGGCAATCCACAGGTCGGATGCAAGCTGAATCCAGTCGCCATCCGTGGGTTCAGTTGCTTCGAAAACTGCGGTGGTGGTCGTGTACTCGCCGTCTTCGTCGTTGCCGACAAGATCGCGGGCAATTCGGCCCATCTCCAAGGCAACCGGCTCCACCATCTCCACGTCGGGAATGAGGGAGCGAACAGTCGAGCCCACTTCGATGATGATCAGCCCGACGTCGGCTACCAGACTCACCCTCACCGCACCGTCGGCTGTCTCGGCACGGAACAGGGTCCCCTCCCCGGTGTCGACGCCAGAGGTGGTCGACCCGGCGACCTCCATCTGCCAGTCCGGGTCGTCCAGATATTCACCTTCCGCGAACGACTGGAAGTCAGCGAGAAAGAACATGTGTCCGTCCTTATCCTCCACGGTCGCCGTCACCGACCCGCCGGCGAGCACCGATGTGGCGGTCTCCCAAAACTCGACCTCATCGGCTTCGTAGCCGAGCCAGTCAACCCACACAACGAAGGACTCTGCCCAGAGCGCGGCATTCGGAGTCTGAAGTACGTCCTCTCGTCCACCTGAACCTGTGGTCGGAGTCGAAGAGGGGACGGTCGTGGGTGTGGTCGGCTCACCGGCGAGTTCTGTCCCGGTGCGGCCGGTGAGGCTTCCTACGCCGACGATTGCCAGGACCACGGCTGAGACCGCCGACGCGATCAGGATTCCCTTTTGTCGCCGGTGCCGTGAGGTGATCGAGGTCGCGGACCGCACCTGCATTCGATCCACACCACGCCGGACATCCTGAGAAGCCTGTTCCAGTCTGTCTTCGAGCAACGTCATCACAGATCCTCCTCCGCATATCCGAGCCTCGTCGAGAGTGTTCTCTGCGCTCGCTTCAGGTGTGTCTTGGCTGTGTTCTCAGAACACTCAAGTATTCGGGCGATGTCGGCGATCGAGCGACGATCCAGGTAGCGGAGGGCTATGGTCTGCTTCTGACGAGTAGGAAGGCGGCGCACCTCCTGCCACAGTTCTTCTGACTCCGCTGGGAATTCGGGTACCACAGGCGGTCGGAGGCCAACCGGATCGACGCCCGGGTCTCAACTCGGGCCCGCCTGAAACCCGACACCGCCCTGTTGGCCACCACTCTCCGTACCCACGCCCCGGTTTCGTCATAGCCAGAGATCCTGTCCCACTCCCGATAGGCAGCCAAGAAACCTTGCTGAGCCAGATCCTCCGCGCCGGAGCGGCTCCCCGACAACACGTAGGCAAGACCGACCACGGCCTTCAGCTCGCTGGCGTAGAAAGCCTCGAAGCTCCTGCGAAACCCAACGTTCTCGGAGAGTCGATCACTCGCTTCGTCGGTCACAACGCGCATGTCATGTGTCCCATCACTCGGTTACACGCTCAACGGAACGATATGGGTGACAAGCATTCGAGGGCTTCCAGATCGAGGATTGCCGAGCACAGGGTGTCGCACCCACTATCAGTGCCAGCGTGACATGCCCCTAGCGGAAGGCTTGGATCGCGATGGACATCCGTCAACATCGAAAATAGGCATGTGGGCAGAGCCGCCGTCCTCTGGGCAAGAGCATCTTGAAAGGTGCAACGATGAGATCGGTGCTCTCTCTGCACCTTCTACCGATCGTTCTACCGGGTTTCGAAGCAGCGGCGACACCAAGAGACGACAGATGAGACCTAGCTCTGGTGCGAGGCAGAAGCCATGGCAAGCGGAGGGCAAATCAACGCCTTGGTAGCCGGGGCGGGAGTTAACCCGCGACCTTCGGGTTATGAGTTCCTTCCGGGGTGTGCTGGTTGATTCTCGTTGATGCTCAATAGTGCCCACTACCAGGGGTTTCGCGCAATCGCGGTGACATGTGGTGTCTGTCGATAACCCATCGTGTCGGCCCATCCGTTAGAAGATCCGTTAGAAGATCGGCCTGAGGGGTACCGATCGAGGGAGGCACGAGACAGATCCTCTGTGGAGCGACGGAGGTTCATGTTGAATGTTCCTGAGATGGACACCACCTGGTTCGCTGACCCACGAGTCATCACGTCGGCCGTGATCACAGCCTTGCTGACGACTCTCGCGGTCGAGTACATGGCCAAACCATGGCTCGAGGTTCGAAAAGAACGCATCCTCGATGAGCATCGCCTGCGTCGCGATCTGCAGCGAGAACTCAATGAACTCGCTGTCAGCCGTGGTGTCATCGATGGGATTGACCTGATATGGGAGTTGGCTCCGGTCAAGGCTCAGGAGGAGGTCCTGAGGTTCCGGACAGTTGTGACTCGCATTCGTGATCTCCTACCCGTTCTCCACAATTGGCGAATCCCCTCAGACGTGACTTCTTGGCTCAGTGTCCGGCTCGGACAGCTCGACGGTTCCCTGCTCGTGCTGCTGGCCTGCTTCGAGACTGAGTTCACGCGAGATCAACGCGATGCCGCCGTCAGTTCGGTCGTGAATGCGCACGAGGCTCTGATACCAGCCGCTGACTACATCATTCTCCGAGGCCTCGCCCACCGACAACCTTGGATCAGCAGGAAGAGAACCATGAGAGCCGCTCGTCGTGCGATCAAGAAGGGAGACCTTTCCAAATATCCACCTCTCGAATGAAGACTTCTAGGCATTGGCTTCCACACTTCCGTCTGCCCTTATCAGACCAGGATCTCCTTCGCCCATACCCGATCCGCCCTGATGCCCCGAGTGGACAAGGTGCGCCGGCGACAATCGCGCGAGCGCGGGCAATCAGTTACCGATTGCGAATCGAGGCACGGCGTCGAAACTCCCAACGGAGGAGGTCACACTCCCGCGCGACTGGGGTGGGTCACTCCCAATTCCTCGACGCCTGCTCCTTCCCAGAGGCGAAGGTATCGACCAATGAGACGACTCCGCTCGTCGCCTCGTTCATCGCCCAGAGCACTTGCTCCAAGAAATCGAACGGATAGTGGTCGATGTCGATCGGGAACCGTCCCGAGAGTGTGCCGTCGGCGCCTACGAGCATCGTGACACCGACATGAACGCTTGAGAAATGGACCCAACCTGAGGCCCTTTCGTACACGAGGTCAAGCCACGGGAATAACGGTCGAGCATGCTCGCTGAGCCGGGCGTCGGTGAGCTTGAACTTCTTGCCAAGTGGCGCGAGAGGATCGGCATGATCGCTGAGCCTGTCGCCTGACAGCAGGAGACGGCTCACGGAGTGAGGCGGAGCGACATGAACCAAAGCAAGGCGAAGGAGATTGTCAACCTGCATCCGCACCTGCGGTGCTGCCGTACTGACGTTCCAGCGGTTATACGTGGAAACAAATCCATCGATCAGATCGAGTGACCGATTGAGAACGCTCAGAAGGACGATGTCGACTTCAAAGAGCGGAGTTGACCCCCGATCTGCTGTCGTCCCGACAAGCCTATGGACAAGATCGAAGTGGGTGTCCTGTTGCTCTTGGAGAAACGCGAATCCTAGAGCGAGCTGAGGGTATCGCTCCGTGACCGTCGGCAGGCCGCTTCGGAAGGCTTCGTACTTCGACAATGCTATCGAGAAGCCCATCCTCGGAGGTCGCGGAGCATGTAGAGAAAGTTGCGCAGTAGAGCCACAGTCTCTGGCTCGAGCGGATCGGGATCAAAGTGCGCTACCCGGTTTCGAGTCTCTCTGACGTCGTTCAGGGCCTTCACGAATGTCTTTCGGTCGAGCGGCCAGCCCAACACCTCGAAGCGGCCAGGATGTTCCAGCATCCGCTGGTAATCACCGAAGGTCAGGTCGTCGTGTGACTCGATGCCTCGCTCGCCGTCCGGATCGCACGCATCAATCACCTGCTCGATCGTCCACTCATCGGATACAAAGCCCCGTAGGAGATAGTCGATCTCGCCAAGGATGAAGAACGGTGTAGCCGTCTCGCCATACAACTTGACCACGTCGGAAGCAGTCACAATGCCGGAGATCTTGTTCTCCGAGTTCCTGACAAACACGAACTCGTGGTCATAGAGCGTCACAAGAACGTCGATCAGGTCCTGGTCGAACGATCTTTCGCGAGCTGGTTCGATGGCGTCTGCGAGGATTGCGCCACTCTCGTGGGCGAGTGCCTTGGCGATCGAGCGCCAGGTCACCGAGCCGCGCAGCGTGTGAGGGGAGGTCATCACAGCAAGCTGGGAGAAGTCATTGAGACGCATCAGTGTCATCGCCGTTTCCAGAGACTGGTCGGGCTTGACAGATGTGATCCCGGCGAAGGCAGAAGGGACGTTTCCAAGTGTTAGCCCCACCTCGAGGTCGTTTGCGTCAGCCGAAGACTCGACATGGCTCGGCTCTGGATCGTCTATCGCTGTCGGCTGAGCCACGATCGTGATCGTGGCTTCGAGAGACACCTTGCGGAAGTCCGGCCGCGTCTCCAAACTGTGGTTGTCGAGGTCAGCAGATATCCGCTCCACGACTCGATGACCACGTCCCTTCGCACCCCACCATCCAATGAAGTCGCGGACGATCAATTTCCAGGGGTTCTCACCTTCCGCCGCCTGGTACGCGCTCTCCAACCTCGACGAGCGTGATTCGGCATCAACAACCAGCGCTGCGTCGTCCTCTCCCTGTTGTTCCGCTGGAAGGGTCTCTGCCAGGAGCCGTCGCCGCAGGTCGGCCAATCGGGCTCCGTCGCGCGATAACGTCCAGGCGAACCAGCCGTCGATGCTGGGTAGATCGGCGGCCTCCATTGCAGCCCGAGAAGGTGCCGCGAACTCTCGACCATCCTCAAGTCGGATCCTGCCTTCTGTCGTCACCTCCCCCGTATACGACGTGTCCAATCGCGGTCTATCGAACACAAGGGCGGCACCTGCTGCCAACAGACCCGCATCGATCAGGTCCTTGAGCTGCACACGGCGACCATCGAGCAGGCTCATGTTGCGGCGCGATCCTTCGGTCATGGCGTCCCCCACCGCTGCGCGATGTATTTCTGTTTCTCGGTCTCGTCGGTGAATTCGTGGGTCTTGTTGTTGAGACGCACATAGAAGGCGGTCTTCTTCCAGTGTTGGTCATCCTTGACCACGGTCACCTCGGCGTCGACCGGATAGGCCGACGGCTTGACGTGGACCCGGCATAGATCATTGCCGTCGATCGTGTGGATCTGGGTGGACACGTTGGCCGCGGCGGCGTCGCCCATCGAAGCCTGGACGATCTGAGTGAGGTGGAGCTGGAACCGGTCGGCGTCCTCCTTGCCTTCCTTGGCGAGACTGGCGTAGTCGGAATCCAGGCCCACCAAGATGCCGTCGTCGGCCACTCCGATCACAAGGGTTCCTCCCGCCGGTGAGTTGAGGAACGCGGCGATCGTTTTCAGTGCGGTCTCGAGCGGCTTGAAGACCTCGCCGCTGTCGGCGTGGGTGCGGAGGCTCGACTTGTACTCGATCGACGCGGTCTCGCCGGCCGCAAGCAAGTCGCCGATCGGAATCCACTCCTGACTGGCGACCTTGGCCGCGGCGTAGGCGCCGGGCAGGGTGGCGGCGATCAGCTTGCCGAACAGCTCCGGGTCGTCGAGGAGCTTGTAGGTGAAGTCCTCGTTGCTCTTCTGCAGGTCGAGCATCGCACCCTCAAAGAACACCGGATACACCTCACCGAAGGCCTTCTCGTCGTTGGCCCACGCCACCTGTTGCATGTCCTCGTCGGCCACCAGGGCCCCAACGATCATGCTGGTGTGCACGGCCTGAGCGTCGGTGAAGCTGGTCCCGTAGCGCTGGTTCATCTGGGCGATGATCTCCGAAAGTGGAGCCTCGTCGGGTTGGTAGATCTTCCCGGCGCCACTGAAAATGGTCACCACTTCGCCCTCCACGTCGGGGTCGAGCGAAGCCGAGCCCTCGGAGGTTTTCTCCAACGCCAGATGGGTGAGCTCGACCTGGCTGCCCAGGTCCACTCCCGGTTCAGCGTCGGCGCGGATGAAGGGGGCGAGAGCCCGGGCGAACAGATAGTCGCGTTCCAGTTTGGTGTCACCGAAGGCCACGATCTGTGACAGGAACGAGTAGATGCGGACGAATCGGTTGAGGGCATCCCGGAAAGCGTCCTGCTCGTCGGCGGCGAGATCGTGATGGAACCGATCGACGGCAGGTGACAGCGCCCCGTGGATGCGGGCGTGGTTGGCGGAGGCGTCGGTGAGCAGCAGCCTGACCACCGTCTCGACCTCCTCGGGGTGGAGGATGCCGTAGCCCTGCACTTCGTTGTGGGTGTCGTAGAGCAGGTGGGGGTCGGTGGGAGGCGCCACCGTCTGCACGTACCAGGGAGCGAACGAGGTGCGGATGTCCTCGGCCTCGTTTCGGAAGTCGAGGATGAAGGTCCCGGTCTTGTCGGGATGGGTCCGGTTGAGCCGCGACAGTGTCTGCACAGCTGCCAGCCCGGTGAGGACCTTGTCGACGTACATGGAGTAGAGCTTGGGTTGGTCGAACCCGGTCTGATACTTCTCGGCCACCACCAGGATGTGGTTGTCGTCCTCGTCGAAGCGGCGGGTGGTCTGGGTCTCGGGGAAGCCGTTGAGGTTTGATTCGGTGACCTTCTCTCCGTCGACGGTCAGCGAGTCGGAGAAGGCGACCAGCACACCGATGTCGCCGTAGCCGTGCTCGTTGCAGTACTTCTTCAGCGCCTGCCAATAGCGGACGGCGTGGAGCCGGGAGGAAGTGACGACCATCGCCTTGGCCTTGCCCCGCATCCGGGATCGGACGTGTTGGCGGTAGTGCTCGATGATCACCTCGGCCTTCTGGGCCAGGTTGTGGTCGTGGAAAGCAACGAAGCGGGCGATCGCCGCCTTTGCCTTCGACGTCTCGTACTCGGGGTCGTCCTCCACCGCTTTCTCGATCCGCCAATACGTCTTGTAGGTGGTGTAGTTGGCGAGCACGTCCCAGATGAACCCTTCCTCGATCGCCTGGCGCATCGAGTACAGGTGGGACGGCTCGTGCTTGCCGGTCTCGGGGTTCATCCTGCCGAACATCTCCAGGGTGCGACCTTTGGGGGTCGCGGTGAAGGCGAAGAAGCTCAGGTTCGGCTGCTGGCCCCGGGCGGCGACCTCGGCCAACAAAGCCTCCTCCGCCGGGTCGCCCAGCTCGACCGTCAATGACGCCTCGGCGGCCTCTGCATGCGCCAGCTCGGTCTCGGGGTCGGAGCCGGCGGCGCCGAGCACCTTCTTCAAGTCTTTGGCCGCTTCGCCGGTCTGGCTGGAGTGGGCCTCGTCGATGATGACCGCGTATCGCCGCGCTGGAAGGGCTCCAACCTTGTCGAGAACGAACGGGAACTTCTGCAGCGTGGTGATGACGATTCGCGCCTGCTCCCCTGCGAGCGCCTCGGCGAGCTGGGTGGAGTCGAGGTCGATCTTCTGCACCACCCCGTGGGCGTGCTCGAACTGATAGATGGTGTCCTGGAGCTGGCGGTCGAGCACCACCCGGTCGGTGATCACCACCACCTTGTCGAACACCTTGAGGTCACCGGCGTGCAGGCTCGACAGCCGGTGGGCGAGCCAGGCGATGGTGTTCGACTTGCCCGACCCGGCTGAATGCTGCACCAGGTAAGAGTGGCCAGCGCCCTCGGTCCGTGCCGCCTCCTCCAGTTGCCGCACCGCATCCCACTGGTGGAAACGGGGGAAGATCATCACGGCTGGCGCCTTCGACCCCTTGGGGGCGGGTTCGACGTGGATGAACCGGGCGAGGATGTCGAGCCAGGCGTCTTTCTGCCACACCGACTCCCACAGGTAGGCGCTCCGGTGCCCCGCCGGGTTGGGCGGGTTCCCGGCTGCCAAACCGTCACCCCGGTTGAAGGGGAGGAAGACGGTCCGTTCCCGGTCGAGGCGGGTGGTCATGAACACCTGCTCGGTGTCGACCGCGAAATGCACCAGCGCCCGTCTCAACGTCAGGTTCTTCGGGTCGCGGTCGGTCCGATACTGGGCCTTGGCGTTGTCGACGGTCTGACCAGTGAGATGGTTCTTCACCTCGGCGGTGGCAACCGGGATCCCGTTGACGAACAAGCCGAGATCGACCGTCTTGTTGGTACCCGACTCGTAGGGAAGCTGGCGGGTGACGGTCAACCGGTTGGCTCCGTATCTCGTGGCGAGCAATGGGTTGAGCCCGGATGCGGGTCGGAAGAAGGCGAGGGAGAACTCGGCCTTCTCATATCCTGCATACACCAGTCCATGACGTAGTACGTCCACCGTGCTCCGGGCGTCGAGCTCCTTGATTAGTCGGTCGAGGAACCCGGCCTGGGCGGCGGTCGGGTTACCGGCGTGGGTCTTCAGCACCTTGGCCCACTCGTCGGGCTGGGTGTCCTCGATGAAGGCGAACAACTCGACCGTGTCGAGCCCGCGGCTGGCGTCGAAGTCGGTGGACTGGGTGCCGAGCTTCCAGCCGGTGTAGCCGCCGTGGTCGGCGAGCCAGCCAGCGATGTGGGTTTCGAGCGCCGCCTCGTCCGGTTTCACAAGGTCGCGTCCCGGCTCGATCCAGTGGACTGGAACAATGACAACCGCTCTAGGCGGCTATTCCAGTAATCGGCCCTTCTCTGGAATAAGAGTCGGCGAGGCTCAGCAATCATTATGGCCCATTCTCGTCGGAGCTCGGCCCGGTGCCGCCCCAGAGCGCCGGGATCGGAGTAGCCCAGATCCGATCGTCGAGCCGACCAGTCAGCGGCCCGGTGTGGAACAGGACGCCGGCTATGAACCGATCCCCGAGGCGATCCCGCAGAAACCGCAACCCCTTGGCGTCGGCCCTGTTCACTGTGGCGCCGGACTTGACTTCGACGGCAATCACGGAGCCATCGATCCGTTCGATGATGAGATCCACCTCCACCCCGGATCGGTCACGGAAATGGGAGAAGATGAGGGTTTCGTCGATCACCGCCGCCTGCTTGAACAGCTCGGCGACGACAAATGACTCGACAAACGATCCACCGAGCGGAGAGCGCGAGAGGCGACCGGCGTCCATCCCGAGTGTTGCCGAAGCCAGTCCGGTGTCGGCGACGTGCAGCTTCGGACGTTTCCCCGTCTTGGCCGACAGGCCAATGGTCCACCCGGGAAGCTCGTGAACCAGGTACAACCGAACGAGAAGATCTGCGTAGGTCCGAACGGTGCTGGGATGCAGCTCGAGCGCATGCCCGAGCTCCGCCAGGACCGGAGGACTTGCGGTGCGCTCGGCGAGTAACCGGTAGAGCCTTCCAACCGCCCCGGGCCGACGTACGTCAACTACATCTGGGAGATCCCGATCCGCCACCGATGCGAGGTAATCCTCGAACCATCTGCGTCGCCGCCGCAGCGAGCTCCGCTGCAAAGCACCGGGGTAGCCACCCGACGCCACCACATCAAAGACTTCCGGACGGCGCTTGTCGGTGCGCACGATCGGAACCTCGCCGGAAGCGAGAACCCCTGCCAGCCATCTCTCGGATGTCCCGAACACCTCGGCGGCCGAAAGCGGCGGGAGGTACAAGCGGTGAACGCGGCCGGTGAGCGTCTCAGTTCCCCGCGGCAGCAATCGTCCGCTCACAGAGCCAGCCAGCAAGAACCTTCCGGGTCCGCCCTCACGATCGACGACCCTTTTGACGACGCTCAATACCTCCGGTGCCTTCTGGAACTCGTCGATCACGACGAGTCTCGGCGTCATCAGCGGCGTCGCCACGTCCTCGCGGAGCACCGAAAGCGTCTGCTCGTCGTCGAGGTCGAGGATGATTCCGTTGCGCTCCGCGGCGAGCCGATGCAGCAAGGTTGACTTGCCCGAACCGCGAGGACCCTCGAGAAGTAGCGCCGGTTCCTCGTCGAGCAGCATGCTGACAAATGTCTCAGCGTCTCGAGGGACGTGTTCTCCAATCCGAATCACGGGCACAACGCTAGTACAGAAAGGACCTAAACCGCGCTATCGTCCCATCGCTAATCACGATTTCGTCCCACCTCAGACCGCGTTTTCGTCCCACCAGAAACCGCGTTCGCGTCCGAGTTAGAGCCGCCTGTGACGGGCTACGCCCAACCTTCGAGGGGCCGGGGCGAGCGCATGTCCTCGGTGGTCTCCTCGACATCGAACGAGCCAGGGTCGAAGTCGAGCGGCGTCCACTCGCGGAGATGCTGGTGTTCGGCATGATCGGGGTTGGCCAGGGCCTCCAGTAGATCTGCATAGCTACCCGGGCCTCCGCAGTCCTCGGGCGGGCAGGCCCGTCGCCCGGCCAGACACAGCGGGTATTCGACTCCACGCTCGGGAATGCTGATCCCCTCCACCAGCACATCGTGCTCCCAGCCGTCGCCGAAGTCGTAGTCCCACCGCATCTTCATCCCCACCTTGGGGATCACGTCGTCGAGACGGAACCGGTTCTCGTCGAGATCGGCGATTCCCCAATCCGGATCCGGCGTCCCGTACCTCGTGCCGCCGACATCGAAGACGTGGAGGTGGCCCCCCAGCCACCCAATCGCCGCCTCCAGCACCGGGGCCAACTCCCCCAGTGTCAGATCTGACTCCACCATTACCCGCCGCCACACCGGCGGCTTCACCTGACGCAACGTCACCTTCAACTGATGAACGGTCCTCGTCACGACGCCTGCTCGGAGGTGCTTTCGGCAACGTCGAGTTCGCCGGTGACGGCGGCAGTGATGAGCGCCTGCCGGCGCTCGGTCAGCAGGTCGATATGGCGGGTCAGCAGATCCACGATGTGGCCCTCGCGGTCTAGTTGCCTCCACACTGTCTCGACGATCTCATCTTGCTCTTCAACCGGTGGAAGCGGAATGCGAATGGACTGGATGTCGGGCATGTAGATGGTCTTGTGAGTGGAGCCCATGGCCAGGCGTCCGAGAAGGTCTCCGCGCATGGCACGCAGGCACAAGAGCAGGAAGCGGGGCCGCAGCAGCGGGCCGCAAGTCCACGTTGCGAAGTCCTGGCTCGTAGCCATGTCACTCCGAATGATCCCGGAGTACCCCGCCGAGGCCGTGCGACAAAGGACCACTGTGTCTGCCGGGTGAACTTCGGCTGCCGAGTTCTCGAGACCGATCGGACTGATCTTCTCGCGGCTCTCATCGATGTACTCGACCCGATCCGACCGCAGCCTCGCCACCTCACCCGTTGTGACCCAAGGGATCGTGCATTCCGACTCGATCCACCAGTCGACTCGCCTACGGCTGGGAGTGTGGCCACTTCCGAGTAGTGCCACCAGCGTGAGGCCAACCTCGCCCCAGTGCTCTGGGATCGAATCGAGCCAGGGCAGTGAGCTTGGGTTGTGCTGCCCCGAGAGAGTGAAGCGCCCGCTGACACCGGCCGTCATCAGCGACATGCGACGCTCTCCGATCAACTCGATCAAGCGGCGCTTCTTGGCGATGAGAGCGTTGATCCGGGCCGTCTCGATGTCGAGGAAGTCGGCGATCGCCCGTTGCGCCGTTTTCGGTGGAAGCGGGACTTTGATATCGCCAAGGTCGCCAGCGTTGATCCTTGGTGTCCGAACGTTGCCTTGGTCTGACGAGCCGATCCCTCTTAGCCGGGACACCATTTCACCGACGAACCAGTGCGAACGGAACAGATAATGGAGGTAGCGGCCAACCGCAAAGTCGGCGGGACGGAGCACAAGGTATTCGGGACTCACCAGGCCCTCGTAGTCACTGACCCCCACGGCTCCCTGAAAGGCTCGCATGCGGTTGATGACAATGTCCCCACGCGACACCCGTTTGTAGTGGTTGAGTCGGTCTGCCCGTGCCTCATCATCCGTAAGGTCGGACCGCGGCACGACGCCGTGATGGATAGAGACAGAAAGCAGCTCTCCGACTTCGTCTCTTGCTCGGACGTCAATGGCTTCCATGATGTGCCTGAGACGCTTCCATTCAACAGCTGTCACTCCGTCACCACGGACAACAGTTCCTGGATCTCCCCTTCCAACGCCTTGATTTCGGCGTCGATCTCTTCAAGCGGCCTGGGCGGCTCGTAGGTGTAGAAGTGTCGGGCGAGGGGGATCTCGTATCCAATCTTGGTCTTGGAGTGGTCGACCCGGGCGTCGGGGACGTAGGGCAGCACCTCCGATTCCATGTAGGCCTCGATCGCCTTCCGATACTTGGGCGTTCCGAGGCGTTCAGTCGGGTCGGGCTCGAACGAGATCTTGCCGTCGGGTAGCGGAACGTTCTCGTTGTCTCGCTGGCTCGGGTCGGACTTGGGTCGGCCCTTCGAGTCGACCTCGCCGTCAAGCGGTCGTTCGACGGTGATGCGGAGGAACCCGAAGGACTCGTTGGGGAGGATCTTGACCTGGTCGTTCTCCTCGAACTCGCCGTAGAGGCGGACGATCTCGGCTATCTGATCATCGGAGAGCTGCTTGCGTTTCTCGCCCAGGCTCTTGCGCATCTTGGTCCACAGCTCCCGGGCATCGACTAGCTGGACCTTTCCTCGCCGCTCCGGGGACTTGCGGTTGGTGACGATCCAGAAGTAGGTGGAGATCCCGGTGTTGTAGAAGAGCTGGTCGGGCAGGGCGACCACCGCTTCCAGCCAGTCGTTCTCGATGATCCACCGTCTGATCTCGGAGGGCCCGGATTGCGCGGCGCCGGTGAACAAGGGTGACCCGTTGAAGACGATCGCCAACCGGGACCCACCTTCTGAGCCGCGCTTCACCTTGGAGATCATGTGCTGGATGAACAGCAGGCTGCCATCGTTGATCGGCGGCAGTCCCGCCCCGAAGCGGCCGGCGAAGCCTTTGGTTTGGTGCTCGTCCCTCACCTCCTTCTGGACCTTCTTCCACTCGACGCCGAACGGAGGATTGGCGAGGAGGTAGTCGAAATGGCGACCCTCGTGGCCGTCCTCGGAGAACGAGTTGCCGTAGGCGATGTTGGAAGCGTCCTGGCCTTTCAGCATCATGTCGGACCGGCACACGGCGTAGGTCTCGGGGTTGAGTTCCTGGCCGAACACCTTGAGGTTGGCGTGCGGGTTGTGCTGTCGGAGATAGTCCTCGGCCACCGACAGCATCCCACCGGTGCCGCAGGCCGGGTCGAAAATGGTCTTGACCACGCCCGGTTTGGACAGGAGTCTGTCGTCTTCGATGAAGAGCAGGCTCACCATGAGACGGATCACCTCGCGAGGGGTGAAATGCTCGCCAGCGGTCTCATTGGACAGCTCGGAGAATCGTCGGATCAGCTCTTCGTATAGGTAGCCCATCTCGATGTTGGAAACCTTTTCGGGGTGGAGGTCGATCTCGGCGAACTTGGAGACGACCAGATAGAGCAGGTTGGCCTTGTCGAGGCGGGTGATCTGGGCGGCGAGGTCGAACTTGTCGATGATGTCGCGGATCTCAGGCGAGAACCCGTGGATGTAGGCGCGGAGGTTGTCGGCGAGGTGGTCGGGATCGTCAAGGAGCTTGGGGAGGTCGAACGGCGAGATGTTCCACAGGTCTTTGATGTCGGTGAGCTTGTCGAGGAGCGGACCGAAGTTCCCGACCTTGCCTTTCACCTGCTGGTGCTTCTCGAGCATCGCCGGTTTCACCGGGTCGAGCACACAGTCGAGCCGGCGGAGCACAGTCAGCGGAAGGATCACTCTGCCGTACTCGGACTGCTTGTAGTCGCCGCGCAGAAGGTCGGCCACCGACCAGATAAACCCGGCGTGATTGTTGATCTGCTCGCGTGACTCGGCCATGGAACTCCTGCTGTACGACCGTTTCTCACGATAGAGGAAGGTGCCGCATCGCCGCCCTTCCGGCAAGCATCACCGAGCCGGGAGAATCAGTTGATGGTCAGGCCGAAGCCGCGGTGCCTGACGCGCTCCACCTCTCGATCCCGTTCCCGGCGTTCGTCGATGAGCTCGCGAACACGCCGCTCGAGCCCCTCGAACTCGTCTTCCTCACCCGGACTGGAAAGCTGCGGGGACCGGTGCGGATCGAGCTGTTCTCTGCGAGCGACCGCGGGTTGGTCGATCCAGTCCCGGGTGGTCGCCTGGCTAAGTACCTCGAGCGCGGTCTGGGTGTCCTCGGTGATCACGTAGGCGTGGTTCGCGTCGCGTCCTCGGGTCATCGGGGTGTAGACACCGGCGTGGTCGGTGGGACTGTCGATGAGGAGCAGGGCGGTGTTGACGGTGCGGCCTTGGGTGGCGTGACTGGTCTGGGCGTACCCGAGTCTCAAGTCGCTGGCGACGTAGTCCGCTGGGAGGCGGATGGTGCCGTTTCCTCCCGCGACCGTGATGCTGCGGTCGGAGTGGATGGTATGGACGACCCAACTGTCGCGGTTCTTGACCATCACACCTTCGCTCGTTCGAAGGGTTCGGTCGTTGCGTCGGGTCACCACTTCGTCGCCGACACAGATGACTTCGTCGCCGACTTGAAGTCGCCCTTTCTGGACTGAGATGTCGCCGTTGAGGAATCGAGTCTGTTGGGCGAGACGGTTGAGCCGGTTGACCGCTTGGTTGGTGTTCGCCATGAGGGCGACGGTTTCGCCTCGGCTGCGGGCGGCGGTCCAGGCGGCGGTGATCTTCGACTCCATCTCCTGAGCTGATCCGCCGTGAAGTCGGCCGTGTTGTTCGTAGTCAGCGAGGGCGTTCGGGTTGCCGGTGCGGAGTTGGAGGCTTGCCTTGCGTTCCCAGTCGTTGCGGAACCGGTGGACCTGGTCGAGTTCGACTGCGCCGTGCTGGTTGACCAGGTAGGCGAACATGCCACCCCTGCCCACGGCGGAAAACTGGCGTGGGTCACCGACCATGATCACCCGCCAGTCCTTCCTGTCCGCGAGATCCGCGAGTTGCGCGAGTGCTGGTGCGGAGGCGGTGCCAGCTTCGTCGACGATCACCGTGGTCCCGGCGGATAGGTCATACTCCGGCCGCGGTGGCCGTTGGGTGAGTGAGTGTTCGACGAGGAGCTTGTCCAGGGTGTCCCCCGCCATGCCGGTCTCAGCACCGAGAACTTCGGCAGCTGCAGCGGTCGGCGCAACACCAAACACATGACGGCGCTGAGCTTGGAGGCTCGCGACTGCTGCGGCTATGGCGGTTGTCTTGCCCGTCCCAGCCGGACCTTCGACGAGTTCGAGGCGCCGGTGTCCGGCGACTGTGCGGGCGACTTCGACTTGGCCAGGGTCCAGGCCTCGTCCTTCGACTCTCCCGAGCGATGACGGTTGGGAGAGCCGGTGCTCAGCCCATGTGATGAGTCGTTCTTCCTGGTCGAGGATCGCCTGAGTGGTGAGCCTTCTGTCGACCGCAGCCTCTGTGATGGGACGACCATCTCGACGGAGCGGAGTCGCCGATGACATAGCCAAACCGAGGTCGACGCAGCGGTGCTCGATCGTGTGGTCGGTGAGAGTCTGGAGCCAGCCGGTGAGTCGTTCGGCGTTGGCGGGAACAGTTGTTGGGAAAGTGGCGGCGAGCGCTCGCAAGACCTCGGCCGATCGCCACGACGACTGGCCCGCCTCCAACGTCTCCATCGCTTGGTCGACCATACGCAAGACAAGCCTCTCGTCAATCGAGTCTCTCAACCGTTGCTGGCCGATGGCTGTCTGGACGAGATCGTGTGGGTCGAGGCCGAGCTCTTCAACGCGGTCTCGCCATTCCTGTCGCAGCTCCTCACCGGTGATGCCATGGCGCTTGGGCGGTCGGCTGTCGGTGACCGCTTCACGTTCCAGCCGCCACCGCTCCTCTGGCGTCGGATGACGGCCAAGGTCGTGGCGGAATCTGGCGAGCTTGGCCTCCATCCGTTCGTCGATGTCGGAGGTGCGTTGTGAGAACTCAGCCAACACCCCGACGGGCATGTCGGCGATCTCTGCGATCCCGTGCTCGACTTCTTGCCATCTGACACCGAGACGGCCGGTGAGTTCGGCTCGCAAGCTTGCGTGGTAGAGGGCGGAGAGAGTCCGCTGGTCGAGCTTGATCGTCCTGGCGTCGAGGGCGAGCCACCGTCCGTCCGGGGCGAGGACCCGGTTGGAGATCACGGCGTGAGTGTGGAGTTGGGGGTCGAGACGTCGGCTGGTGTGCTGACGGAACACCGCAGCAACGATGCCGTCACTATCGACACACATGACGTGACCGTGGATACGCATACGGGTGTCTGCGTGCTGCTGGATCCAGCCCAGGACGGAGTTGACTGAGGCGTCGTGGGCCTCGACGACCTGGTCCCGGATCGTCTCGTCGCCGAGGCCGAACAGCACCGAGACGGATTTTGGTGCCGAGAAGGTCGCGTCGAACCCTCGCACCGACCCCTCGCCGAACCGCCTACCGAGGTCAGCGCCGGTGGTCGGATGCTTGCCGTCGATAACAGCATGAAACGGATCGGCCGCGATCTCACCGTTCAAGCCGAGGCGCCCGGTCGCCTGGCCCCACCATCGGCCCGGCGGTTCATCACCATCGAGGTAGTAGGAAGGGAGGTGGCTGGTGTAGTAGCAGCCAGCCGCAGCGCCCTTCAGTGTGGTCACCCGAACCGTCACAACAACCTCTCCAAGAGCGGACGACCGCAGGTGTGCACTCGTCTGTCGATCTCTGGCTGGCATCGTGGCCGGTTGGTGCTCATGCGGTCGAAAGCCTCAGCAAGCGATCTGGGATGGAGTCGATGAGGGGGCATGAATGACCATTCGGATTCGACAGTCCGTCGCGGCGCGGTTCGAGATGTGTGTTGTGGGCATAGGCGGTAGATGCCACACCGGAGAGCAACTGGTTGCAGCTGCGTGTGTTGGTGAGGGGGATTCGACAAGAGGCGGGTGGAGCTGTCGATCTCCTCGTCGGAGCTGGTCGGCAGGTCGTAGCCGTCGTCAGGCATCAACTTGCTCCCTTCGTGGATGAGTGATGCCTGTCATCGTGGAATCCGGCCCTCTCGGAATACTCACCAATGGCCTCTCCAAGCGGTGTCTTTTCCGTTGCGCGGGTGAAGAGCCCGGACACCATTTACCGAGCCCAACCCCGATCAGAAGGGCGACCCCTGCGCCGGTGCCAGAGCGTCGAGGTGAGGGTTCTGATGAGTGCCGGGAGAGGGTCGCCAACCAATATCGGGCCATCGTCGGATCCGAAACACGGCACCGGGCCGGGTGAGCATGACACGAATAACCAGCATGAATCCATACCGCCAAGAAGACAGCCGCACCCTGTCAGCCGAGTGTCAAAAACCCTCTCAGACGAGTCGCGGATCGGTGACATTTTCGGCGAAAGCCATGGAGGCACCAGGCTTCCCCAGGTCTGCCGGCCGACACCTGCAAAGTGACCTCACGGCCACTCATCCAGGGCGTTGGAGGGCTACTGACAGGTCAAGCGACATCGATCTGACATCCTGGTGAACGGGTGGGACTGCAGGATCACCCCATGGAAACCCGCGATCGGCTGCTCACCGTGGAAGACCTCGCCACCTATCTCGGGATACCAGTGGCCACCCTCTACCAGTGGCGGTATCGAAGAGAAGGACCACCAGGCTTTCGCGTGGGGAGGTATCTCCGCTACCGATGGAGCGACGTCGAAGAGTGGATCACCGACCGTCTGCAGCACCCGAAGACAGTCACGAGGCAGGACAGGAAGGATGCGCATGCGCTTTGATTGCATCAGATGACCAAGGAGGTCGAGATGGCCCACATTCAGCACCGGTCTGGGAGACGCCGGCCATGGCAGGTGCGATATCGAGATCCACTAGGGAATGAACGGGCGAGGAGCTTCCTGAGGAAGGTTGACGCCGAGCGGTTCGCCGTGACTGTCGAGGCCGACAAGTTGAGAGGGGAATGGACCGACCCCCGTCTCTCGAGGACGAAGTTGGCTGAGTGGTCCGACCGCTGGCTGCGAACCAAGTCCCACCTCAAGCCAAAGACGCTCGCCGGTTACGAATCAAACCTCCGGGCCCATGTACTTCCCGCCTTCGGGAGCCACGAACTGCGCCACGTCGAGCGCATGGCTGTCGAGGAGTGGGTAGCCGACCTCCAAGGTCGAGAGCTAGGGCCTTCGGGTGTTCGCCAGGCCAGGCAGGTGCTGAACAGCATGATGCAGCTGGCTGTCGAGACCGGCTACCTGGTCGTCAACCCTGTGACCGGGGTTAGAACCGCTCGTCAGCCCGAGCCCGAGATGCTCTTCCTGACGGCCGAAGAGGTCGAACGTCTCGCCGCCGCCATTCGAGGGCCCTACTCAACCCTCGTGTACCTGCTCGCCTACGGGGGTCTTCGGTGGGGAGAGGCCGCCGCGTTGCGCCGCAAACGGTGTCACCTGCTCCGATCCCGCATCGAAGTCGCTGAGTCTGTCGCCGAGGTAGGAGGTCAACTTCACTTCGGCTCCACCAAGACGAACCGCACACGGATGGTCGTCGTTCCGGGCTTCCTCCGCGACTTCCTAGCAGAGCACCTCGCCCGCGAACTCGGCGATGATCCGGACGCACTGGTTTTCAAGTCTCCGCAGGGTCAACCACTCCGCAACACCAACTTTCGCCGTCAGGTTTGGTACCGGGCCGTCCGAGAGTCAGGGCTTCCCGACGGCCTTCGGATTCACGATCTCCGCCACACCTGTGCATCGCTCCTTATCTCGCAAGGTGCCCATCCCAAAGCGATCCAGGCTCACCTCGGCCACTCGTCGATCTCAGTGACAATGGATCGCTATGGGCACCTCTTCCCTTCCGACCTGGAGGCACTGGCTGAAGCCCTCAACCAAGCTCGCCGTTACGCCGCCACCAGCCTCAACATAGATTCGCAGCCTGGAGACGTGGTTGCGCTTAGACATGGAGAACTCTGACTGACTGAGCAACTCGGATCATGGGCGACTCCGACGCCGCTTCTTCTTGAGTTGGACTGAGGATCGGCGTCTTGTCGACCGCCCGGTCAGCTCCGCCACAGGCTGAGCCTGAAGCGTGTCGAACGACACGATTCTTGTTCCATGGCCAAGGCCTCGCGCCATTGGAAACTGTGCCGCGAACAGGTCAGCACTCGTCACGATCGCTCCTCGGACCTTCCATGCGTCGGATGGTCCCGGCTCACCAAGGTCGTCCAGTACCCCGTCAAGGTTCGCCTTCATGAAGTCCATTCGTTCTTCGTGATGGTGGGCTGCTGACCGTGGGCCATCGAGAAGCTTTTCGATCTCATTGCTGAGTTCAACTGGCGTTCGCGCAAATTCGAAGTCTTTCACCTCGACCAAGAGAAGCACCTTGTTTGATCGGTCGATCACGAGCACATCAATGTCACCTATCTCCTCCCCGTTGGGCCTCCGAAGGCGTAGTGGCCCGAATCGCACGACGTTCTCGCGGACGTCGTCGTAGCCGATCTCTCGGAAGAACTGCGCGACCTCTCGGTTGAACCCGGAGGTACCTTCTCGTCGTGTGGACGCGATATAGCCCTTCATTGATGACGAGTCCGCTCTCAGGCGCGCCGACAGGACGAGATCGAGTAGGGATCTGCCGGCTCGGTAGACAGCTCGAGGGCCCCAGACAACCTCACGCACACCCCCCTCTGGCTCGCGAACAAGGATGGGTCGACGAACGGCGGATCGGTCGCGCGAGTATCTCCACGGGTAGGAGTCAGCCCTATTTGTCCTGGGCGGGAACTCGTCGAGTTCACTGAGTGAGAGTGCTTCCAATGATTCCCTAACCTTTTCTTCAGGCCACTCCAGCGATTCCACCAGTTCTGAGACGAGACCGTCGTAGTTGCGCGTCGCTACAAGAAGTGGTTCGGCGCGGGCCAACTCGATGAGGTCCCCCGATAGGTACGAGAATTCGGTCGCGCTGATCCCGAACTCGCTGGTGTATGCCTGGTTCAACTCGGTTGGATCGAATGCATCCTCGCCATGGTCCCGGAGTGCCCAGTGAGACGCATAACGGCGCTGGGAGTCGCGAAGTGATCGCCCAGAGATGACAGTTCGAATCGCTTTGGCAGCTTCGTGGTACGGCTCGTCTCTGTTGAATCCAACTCTTCCGGAAGCCAGGACAGACACCTCCACCGAAGACAAGCCATAGCGGATGGCATCGCTTAGGAAACCGAATTCGACAACCTGTTTCGCAAGCGCGAGAAGGCGATCGTAAGTACCGAGCGCGAGTGGCCGATCACCGGATGGTGGTTGGGCTGTTGCGCACTCCAGGATGAAACGATTCGCAAGGGCTGTCGAGGTCAGATCTCGGGCCATCCGTATCGTGTTCTTCGCCGCTGATGACTCATCGCCGAAGCATGCGGCCTGCGATGGCAGCACTAGCCGGTTCCTCGCCTCTATGGACAGGATGGCCTCCTGCTCTCCCGCGAAGAACTCCAGCAAGCCATCCGGGTCGAGACTCGCGACGAGCGCCTTGAGACTCTCGAACAACTTGCCAACTAGCGCATTCAGAACCTCAGTTCGATTATCGAGGGGGATCGAGCCAACACTGAGGCCCAAGTCTTCTGAGGCGATCGCCCCGATCTGGTCGAGGAGCTGCTCGGTATCTGCATTCGATACGAGACGAGGCCGAGGAGTGGGACCCAGGGTCAAAACGAGATCGTCGCCGGATCCGAGGACCTGAAGCATCTTCATCTCGCCAGTTGGAATGCTGATCTCCACCTGAGCGCGAACTCCATCAAGCGAGTACCCGGCCACGCGATGGATCGCCTCCACCAGTAGGACCGCGATCTCACGTTCCCCGTGATTCTCAGGGCTGGCTAACCGAAAGCCAGCCTCCCCCAGCAGGACGAGAGAAATACGCCCATCCGACGAGTCGACATCACTGATCAGCCATTTGCTCACAGGGTGTAGCCGCCTGTCACCAGCCGGCTGAGTCGACTGCTCCTCAACACGTACTTCGACCACTAGGCGATCGAGCCGGGTTGAAAGCACGTCGAGCGGCTCAGCTATCAACTCGCTGCACTTCCAGAGCCAGAAGGCGATTGCCTCCGCGAAGTCCTCAGTCGAGCCGTCTTCCTCGGTCACTGGCACGACCCAACAGGGAATGGTGAGTTCGACAACGTGGTACGCGTGATTATGCTCGTCGTCCGGTCGGTACACCGGAGTCGCGTCATCAGCGGGCCACCGGGACACTTCCACGACGCGGCCCCCATGTGGCAGCACCAATGCGTGCTGATCAAACCGTCTGCGCTCATCCGCCCGAAGCTCACCGCCGCTACCGGGCTGGATAGTTACGAAACTCGGCCTACCGTCATCACTCATGTAGAAACTGTGACCGTTGTCGCGGTAGATGGCGTACTCGTCGAGTTTGGAGAAGGACATGACGCGCGTCTGATCGTGCAACCTGTCCGAGGCCGATGCGAACTTCCAGAGGCCGAGGGGATCGGGCGTCTCAATCCGAGTCATGAGATCCACGTCATCGAGGTTGGCCACAAGTAGCGCAGACGTCTCGTCCGTGGCCTCGTCGGTGAACCCGAGAAAGTGACTGCGTCCTAGGGGTGCAATACAGACCACATGGAGAATCGACGCCGCGGGGGTCTGGCTACGCACAGATGTTCGAACCTCCACGAACCGCCTGTGGAGTTCGTCCTGAATTCCGTGGAGATCGGTTGCAGCGAAGGGCCTACCGGGTGTGTAGTCGACCAAGGGATCGACCACACCAACAACATGGGCGAGCTTGTCAAGGTCGAATGTGTAGAAGGCTTCACTGAACAGCTGAGGCTCGCCGAGTTCAGCCGGTCCGTGTACTCGTGTCCAACGCACTCTCTTCAAAATCCGGTGGATCGATCGCTGGAGTGCCTTGTGGAGATTGCCGACCAGTGCCTCGGTATGTCCTAGTTCGACACCGCGGGCGAGCGCTCGGTGGGTAATCGATCCTGCAATCCCACTCGGCAACGCGACAACTACATCGCCAGTTCGCGCCTGAGTCAATGGATACAGATAGATGCGATCGTCGGTCGGTGACTCCCGTTCGTGATCGATCAACTCAAGGCGCCCCGGGGCGATCAGTGAGCCAATGTCACCCGCTGCCGCGCCAAGTAGCTGGTCCAGCTCTGCTGGTGAAAAGGTGACGGCTTGACCCAAACGCTCTAGATCGGACTCGCTGGGCACTAGAAGCTTGGTCCGTGGCGAATGTGAAGGCGACTCCCATCGCTGCAGGCCGACCAAGCCACACATCTCCTCCGACAGGGACAAGAGGATCAATACGTCGCTGAAGACGCCCGCCTTGTACTCCGAGAACTCCGCGTCAGGAAGGTCCCGGACGGCCTCCAGAAGCAACTGGCAGCCCACGCCGGCTGAGGCGACGCCCCCCGAGACCAATCGGTAGCTCCCTCCATAGAAAGTGACCACCGTTACAAACGGCTCCTCGAACGGGTCCTCTCCTGACACGAGTCGCGGACTTGCGATCGGCGGCGACGTAACCAGCTGACGGATGCGTTCAGCAGTGACCCTCCGCGGCTTGTCGTTCGGGTCCAAGGAGGAGGCCACCTCGAGCAGCCTCTCGAAGCGCGCCCACTTCGTTGCGTTCTGTGGAATGAGCTGAAGAGCCGCACCGAGTCGGATCAAATCATCGCGCGTGCCGCCGAGTCGATCGGCCAATTCCAGAAGGGATGCTGGTGTCGTGTCCCTGCCTCGCCGACTCATGCTGTGGTCTCACAGAACTCCGCTAGGAGGACGGAATCAACCAACGCGGTGCCCGGTGAGCGAAAGGGCGTCGATTCGTCAGACAAGCTCGAAGAGCAGTTCATATCCTCGATCGTACGAACCCACTGCGACACAACTTCGGACTGAACCATTGTCCTGGCACGCCAATTAGCCGTGGCCCGCGTCTTCGAGCCACCTTGGGAACGTTCTCTCGGGCACCCACGTGCGGACTCCCGCGGACCAGATGCGGACCAAACACGGAACAGGCTCCAGCGGCCCGACCACCCGACAAGCGAAATCCCCTGCAAATGCAGGGGATTTTCAGCAGCACGCCCGGAGGGACTCGAACCCCCAACCTTCTGATCCGAAGTCAGACGCTCTGATCCGTTGAGCTACGGGCGCAAGCGCGCGGCACAGGTTACTTCCCGGACCAAGAACCCCCGGCTCCCCAAGCGCACCGGCCAAGACCGCCGCCTAATCCCCGTCGCCGTTTCCGCCGCCTGGCCCGCTGTTATCCCCACCACCGTTTCCGCCGCCTGGTCCGCTGTTGTCTCCGTTGGCTTCTCCGAAGGTCGCTCCCAGACCGGCGATGAGGGCGGCGTTTTCGACATCGTCGAGTCGAGCCTCGGGATGGGTGAGCAGATAGTTGCCTGGCGGCATCGTCCCCTCATCCACCGTCTCGGCCGCCTCCTCTCCTTCCTGCTCGCGGTTCCACTCCGAGAAGTTCAGACGCTCGCGGCCCTCGTCGACATCACGTTGGAGCAACGAAGAGATCGGGGCGATGTTCGAGTACCAGGGCCAGACGGTCTCGTTGCTGCGGCAGTCAAAGCAGGCGCGGACCGCCAGCTCGCGAGTCTCCGTTGAGTCCCACGCCGGTTCGGCGACCACTGGAAGGTTGGTGTGGTCGCGCCCGTAGGGCACGAGCTGGATCAGCGCCAGCAGTCCGAGCCCGCCCACAAGTGCCCGCCTCACCCACCTCATCGAAACCATCTTGCCATTGGGTTTGCGGGCAGAATTGTGGGTCAGCGAGCGGAGGATCGATGCGAATTGGAATCTTGACCGGCGGGGGAGATGTCCCCGGGCTCAACGCCTGCATCAAGGCGGTGGTGAATCGGGTTGCGGGAGAGGGCCATCAGGTGGTGGGGATACGCCGCGGCTGGGGAGGGCTGGCCGAGACCAATCCCGACGACTCGGCGACAATGGAAGCCAACCTGATTCCGCTCGATCCCAACACGGTCCGTACCGTCGATCGCACCGGCGGCACCTTCCTTCACACCTCCCGCACCAACCCGGGCAAGGTCAAGACTGGCGCGCTGCCTGAATTCCTGGCCGGCCGCTACCAAGGGGAAGGTCCGCACGACCTAACCGACCACGTCATGTCGGTGCTCGAGAAAGAGAAGATCGACGTACTCATTCCGATCGGGGGAGACGACACCCTTTCTTACGGGCTGCGGATGCATGAGGAGGGGGTGCCGGTGATCGCCGTTCCCAAGACCATGGACAACGACGTGCACGGGACGGACTACTGCATCGGGTTTTCGACCGCCGTGACCCGCGGCGTGCAGTTCATCCACAGTTTGCGAACCGCCACCGGCTCCCACGAACGGATCGCGGTGGTTGAGCTCTTCGGCCGCTACAGCGGGGAGACTTCCCTGATCACCGGTTATCTGGCCGGGGTCGACCGCGTCGTCATCTCCGAGGTTCCCTTTGACGTCGAGAAGTTGGGAGCAATGCTGATCGCCGACAAGAAGCGCAACCCCTCCAACTACTCGATGATGACGATCTCCGAAGGCGCGCGACTGGTGGAAGGAGAGATGCAGCTTGCCGGGGAAGCTGATGCCTACGGTCATCGCAAACTCGGCGGCATCGGCGCCTACACGGGGGAACTCCTCAAGGACATCACCGGTGAGGAGATCGTGTACCAGCAAGTTGGCTACCTGATGCGCTCGGGGGTTCCCGATTCACTCGACCTCATGGTGGCGACCAATTACGCAGTCATGGCTGCCGACTTGGCATTGGAAGGCGCGACCGGCCGAATGGTGGCGTTGCGCAGCGGAACCTACACCCACGTCCCGATCTCGGTCACCCGCGAAGGCGCCAAACGAGTCGACATCGACGAGCTCTACGACGAGGAGGCCTACCGCCCCAAGGTCCGGCACGTCCTCGGCAAGCCCATGTTTCTGTACTAGCCGGTTAGCGCGATTTCCTGAGATCATCCAGCTCGGCGGTGAGCCGGGCCAACATTTCGGCCGCAGCGTCAGCCTGAGCGCTGGCAGCGTCGGCCTTTTGGCGCGCCTTTTTGGCGCCCAGCTCGGCGTCCTTCGCCAATCGGTCCAGCTCGAAGGTGGCGCTGGCCAAGTCCATGGCGGTCTGGTTCGCCTCTCGTTTCTGTTCCGTGAGGATTTGGACCCGGTCGTGGCGCTCCTCTTTCTTGCCTTTGGCGGGCTCGGCTCCCGTTGTGGACGGCGCGGCGAACGCCTCGAAGCCTGGTGGATCCAGGTCTCCCGTGAGCCGACCCGTTTTGATCTGGGCGCGATTCTCCGGAGACGTCGCCGACCGCAAGGTCTCAGTGACCCGATCGAGAACCGCCGCGCTGATCCCAGGCAGCAGCTCCTTGGCTGCGATTTTCAAGAGGCGAACGGCCGCCTCCTCCTCGCGACGAGCCGTCTCGAAATCCCCGGACTTTCCAGCGAGAAGGTCGCGTTGTGCCTGCTCGAGGTTTTCGCCGGCCTTCAGCAGGCGTTGGACGTCAAGCTCCTTTGTCCGGACGAGTTGATTCACGACCCAGGCGGAGACGGTCGGCTTTTTGAGTTTGGCGATCTGGTCGGCTGCGTCGGCTTTCCCCGCGCCAACCAAACCGGCGACCATCTCCTTCCGGACCGCCACAAACTCGTCGAACGGAGACGCATAAACGCGGTCGATTTCGGTCTCGGGGGAGACCGGTGGCGATTTGTCGCTCAAAGTTCTTCGTCCTTCCAAGCGCACCAAGCCTGCAAGACGGCGACGAGCTCGGCCGACCGAGCTTCTACGTCAGCCAAATTCGAAAACCGCATCACTCGGGCAGTGTCACCGTCTCCGTCAAGACCGGCATAGGAGCCGGGGAGCTTGGCCCCGGTGTGGAACAACAAGCTGACGAAGTTCTTGGAAGGGTTGAAGCTGAAGATGTTGCCCTCGTACTCGTAGGTTGGCGTGCTCCACTTGATCGACTCTCGGATCCGCCGGTCGGAGCCCAAAGTGATCTTTCGAACCGCCTGCATCGCGGCTTCGAGAGGGTGCTGCTTTTTGGCGAACCAGGCATCGATTTCGGGGTTCCGCGGCACTCTTTGATGCTAAGCCGGTGGCATATGGGAAATTCTTCCTGGGGAAAAGTCCGGTTGGACCAATCCTGAGGGTGGCAAGTGTCGAATAATGAGGGGAAGCACAGGCCAAGGGAGGCTTAATGAAACTGTTCGCCCGAACAGCGTTGGTAGTCGCGATCCTCGTATTAGGGCTCGGCACGAGCTCCGCGCTCGCCCAAGATGCGGTGGCAACCGTCACCGTAATTCACGCAGTGCCGGCTGAGGATGGTTTTCCAGCAGACGTCTATCTCAACGGCGATCTGATTATCGATGGCTTTCTCTTCGAGACGGCCAGCGAGTTGTTCACCGTCCCGGCGGGAACGGCTCTCCAGCTCGAGGTTTTTCCGGAGGGGTCCGATCCTGATGCCGACGAACCGGCCGTTGCCAGCGAGGTCACGTTTGAGGCGGGCGTCGACTATTCGATCGTCGCCCAGGTTGTGGGCGAAGCACCGGTCCTGACCGTTTTTGTGAACGACACCAGTGCTGTGCCAGCCGGGCAGACGCGGCTGACGGTGCGCCAGACATCATTGGTCACAGATCTAGATGTCGTGCTCGATGGCGCTGACCTGTTTGGAGGGTTGGCACAGGCCACCGATGCGACAGCCGATGTTTCCGCCGGTTCGCACGACCTCGCCTTCCTTTCTCTCGGTGAGACCCTCGATGAGCGCGCCTTAGATCTTGACGAGGGCGGGCTCGTGGTTCTGTACGTGGTCGGCTCGCCGGACGATGATTCGTTCAGCCTTCTCGTGCAACGGATCATTGCTCAGCAGACGTCGCCATCGGGTGTTCCGTCCGGAACCGGCGGCCTGAAAGCGCAGTCGAATTGGATGCCTTATATGGCGGGTGCCGCGGTGCTCGGGCTGTTGGCCTTGGTGCTTGTGCGGCGGGGTCCAGAAGAGCGGTGAACCGCAAAGGGGCTGTCCTGATCGTGGCCACGCTTATTACAGCGTGTACAGGAGCGGACGCCGTGACCGAGCCGCGAGCTGCCCGGCAGGCTTCGAATGTCGGGTCCGAACAGGTATTGCGTCCGTCGTCGGTGAGCTCGGCGCCGGCGACGACGATCCCGGAAACGACCACGTCCACTTTGGCGTGGTCCTCATTGAGCCTCGACGACGAAGTGGTCGTGCAAGGCCCGCAGCCAACCGCAATCGAGATCGAAGCAATTGGCGTCACCGCGCCTGTCGTCGCTCTCGGGGTCGTCTCGGAGACCGGGCAAATGGAAGTGCCCGACAGTGTCGATGATGTCGGCTGGTATGAATTCGGCCCCTCCCCCGGCCAACCCGGCTCCTCGGTGTTGGCTGCTCATGTCGACATCTACGGCGAGGGGCCAGGAGTGTTCATCAATCTCGACCAGTTGGCCCCCGGCGATCGAATTGAAGTGCTTTTCGATGGAGGAGCCACATCCACCTTTGTTGTCACGTCAACAGAACGGGTGGCGAAGGCCGGATTGGCGGCCGATTCGATTTTCGCCCCCGCGGGCGAGCCCGTGTTGCGCCTCGTCACCTGTGGCGGTGGATTTGATCGCTCGAGTCGAACCTACAACGACAACGTGATAGTTACCGCGGAACCGGAGATGCCATGAAGAATCGTGTTGCGGCATTGGCTGCTGTGGCTTTGCTGGCTCCAGCCTGGTTGTCAAGCGTCCCAACTGGCGGCAACCCGCCAGTGACGATCATCGAGATCCCGGTCCCGACAA